>CENU01139076.1_pt1 | contig 40514 bp, 47 predicted proteins | sample 361331 | NCBI WGS metagenome assembly CENU01 (sample SAMEA2619766, study PRJEB7988) | marine metagenome | isolation source: saline water (ENVO:00002010), including | reverse complement strand
CCTGCTCTCAACGAGTGGGTAGCCCTAACTGTTGGGGTACTCTCAATCTGTTACCTCATCGCAAAACTCTGGCGCATATTTAGATAGGAGCTTGATTATGGTTGACCCCATCACAGCTGGTCTAGCTGGGATTGCGTTGGTCACCAAGGTCGCTGAACACATAAAGTCAGGCATCAATGCCTACAAGTCAGTAGCTGAACTCGGTAGCCAAATAGACGCATTATTTGAAGGGGAGAAGCAGTGCCAACAGGCACGTAACAAATCGGCCAACAAACAAAACGCCTTCAGTACAGAAAGCGTTGCTAAAGAAGTTATCGACCACAAGTTAGCGCAGGAAAAGCTGCGTGAGGTCGCAACAGCAATTGATATGCGTTTCGGTCACGGTACGTGGTCAAGCATCCTAGCTGAGCGTCAAAAGCGCATCAGAGAGGCTAAAGAGGCTGAGCGAATACGCATCAAGGAACGTCAGAAGCGCATTGCTGACATCCAAGAAACACTCACCATCATTGCAATTAGTGTTGCAGCTATCGGAGTCGTTTTAACGGCCCTTTTCTTTTTTAGCATGGCACGACTATAGGAAATACTGGAGATTATAAATTGATTGGAATGCTTATACAGGGCGTAATGGGCATTGCTGGCGAAGCTGTTGGTGGCTACATGGAAACCAAAAAAGCAAAGGCTAAGCAAAAGCTCGTCAAAATAGAGGCAGAAACAAGCCTCATGGAAAAACAAATTAAAGGCGAAATTGATTGGGATGTTGAAGCAGTTAAAGGTTCAAAAGATTCGTGGAAAGATGAGTACCTTACAATTTTGTTTAGTATTCCGCTTTTACTCTGTTTCTTGCCGTTTACTGTCGATTACGTAGAGCGTGGATTTGAAGCGCTAGCTATGACACCCGACTGGTACAAGTATACGTTAGGTGTGATTGTGTCAGCGTCGTTCGGTATTAAGGGTGCAACTAAGATGTTTGGAAAAAAGTAAATGGCAGCGTCACAACTAATTGATCAAATTATAAGACACGAAGGATTGGAGCTTAAGCCTTACAAATGCACGTCAAACAAACTAACAATAGGTGTTGGCCGAAATCTAGAGGATGTTGGCATAACAGAGGCAGAGGCAAAGTACCTTTTAATAAACGATCTCGCTCGTGTAAATTCACAAGTAGAACAGTTAATGCCGTGGTCAGCGCAGCTGAGTCCTGTGAGATACGACGCACTTCTGAACTTTGTGTTCAACGTAGGCATCGGAACAGCTCTGAAATTCGAAAACGCAATGGCAGCGCTAAAGGAATCAGATTTCGACACAGCAGCAGCAGAGTTGCTAGACAGCCGCTGGAGCACCCAAGTTGGCAAGCGCGCCGAAGAGCTTGCGGAGCAAATACGAACAGGTAAATACCAAGAATAACTTCAGACGCAATTTTTGTCATCCTATGCACTGGTCCAATTGTGGACCGGTGTTTTTTCACTTAAATACAAGGAGAACAAAATGTTATTAAGTGCGCTACTTGCTGAAGCAGGCATGAAGCTCTGGAGAGATAAGGAAGGGTGTAAAACCTTTCACAGTCAAGCAAGGAGGTGCATCAACTTTCTTAATGATCCAGAGATCAACGACATCGACACAGCTATGGTCGATAAGTTTATTGACAAGCTAGAAGAGCTTAAATCCCATCGGGGCAGACCTTTAGCGTCTCAAACAATCAATCACAATGTTAGTGTACTAAGCACGCTGCTAAGGTATGCAAAGCAGCGTGACTGGATCGACAAACTTCCTCACTTTTCACGCAAACGACCTGCGGGACACCGTGTGCGTTGGCTTTCACCTGATGAAGAGGTAAAAGTTTTTGCGGCTATGGACACTGCTGGGTATCTAATAGCAAGGAAACACAGGGAAGAAATGAAAGCAATCATCAAAATTCTCATAGATACAGGTATGAGACGAGGTGAGGTGCTTGGTCTTACTCGTGAGAACTTAGATGGTCAATGGGTGAGACTGTGGAAGACAAAGACTGGTCGAGCTAGGTCGGTACCGCTTACACCAGAGGCACGAGAGCTTCTGGAAAAGCATGTACCATTTGAAATCAAAGACCATCAAGTCCATAGATTTTGGGCGAAAGTGCGCGATGAAATAGGACTTAGCAAAGATGAGCAATTTGTCTTGCACTCACTTAGACACACAACAGCCACCCGAATGCTACGTAAAACAAAAAACATAGCTATGGTGCAGAGACTGTTAGGTCACACGAACATATCTACAACACTTAGATATGCTCATATTGATGACCAAGATCTGCTAGAGGCTGTTACTTCCTAATGACAAAAAAACAGTAAAATGCAGCTGGTTATGGCGCGCTCGAGAGGATTCGAACCCCTGACCCCTAGATTCGTAGTCTAGTGCTCTATCCAGCTGCAAATCACGAGGTTTCTTAACGGCTTCGCTTTTTGTCGTTAAGAGGACACAATGTGACCGTCTGATTACATTGTGTAAAGTTTTCAATGTAGTAGATTTTATATGGCTCGACCATGGGAGAGGTTGATGTCAAAAGTTAAAAAAATGCACTCAGCTTTTATGATCGCCTACGCAAAACTTGTGATTGGCGCGCATAAGCATAGAGTGCGTGCAGAGCAGAAGCCAATTACCAGATATTTCAATCACACTGATGGACGTTTTGTATTTTCCCGCATGATGCTGCTCTCTTATTTAAATGCACAACCTCACAAGTACACTATTACTCGTGTAGCTGAAACAATCGACATGAGCAGACAAGCAACGTCGCACATGATTCATGAATGTTTAGATGCCGAATATATAGTCAAGTGTGAAGATCGAGGTTACGTTGCAAGCGAAGAACTTTTTAACGCTTTTTTAGAATTTATGCCAATGCATGAGTCAATAGTTGAAGAGTCAGGCATCGTAGACTTTTATTTAGGTCTGCAAGCAACACGCAAAGTACGCTAAAAACGTAAACCGACTTTACCTACCAATGTCAACTCAGATTCACATTTGAGTCAAATCACTGTGTCTTGTTCAAACACCAAATCCCTACAAAAATCAATGTGTAGCTAAGAAGCCGCACTAAAGCAGATTGAGACCATAGGAGGACTGATGGATTCTCTTAACGATACCTCTATGCTTGAAGAAGGTATAGATAGATTTCTTGAACAAGAAGAAAAACTATCAAAGACTGGTATTCTAGGAACTGTAGACACTAAGCTAGTAAAAGGCGCATTGCCCTTAGTAAGCAAAGCGATATTAGATGAACTAGAAGTTGTCAAAAAGACACCTAGCAGACCATTCTGGTTTTTCGCATTAGGTAACCTTAATAGCGACAAAGTAGCATATATTGGTTTGAATTATGCGTTTATTGGTGTCGGTCAATGTACTGACGTAACCAACATTTGCAGCAACATAGGTAAGCAAATTTGCATTGAACTTTGGGCCAAGCGGTTCGAAGAGTCAGACCCTAAGCTGTACAAGCGTTTGTTCGAAATGGCCAAACGCAACCACAATTCACCAAAGCACCGTTTGAAAGCCATGTCTGCTGTAGCAGGTCGAGAAGGCCATCCAGTAGAAAGGTGGGATAGTGAGCAGCTGGTGAATGTTGGTCAAGCTGTACTTAACTGCACCATGGTTGGATCAAAACTGTTTGAAGTTTACGACCGTCCAAAGAAAAAGTTCTTCGTCAAAAACTTAGGTTTGTCAGAAGTTGGCAGAGCGTTAGTTGATGACTTGACTGACTCAATAAAGTGGATGTCGCCGATCTTCAAACCAATGTTGGTCGAACCAAAGCTGTGGACTAGCTTCGATTCAGGTTGCTACCACGACACTAAACTAGCCTCGCTCGTGCCATTAGTGCGGCGAGTGAGTAAGAAGCAAAGGGAACTGGTTGAAGGTGCGTTTAAGTCTGGCGCTATGGCCAGAATAACGAGAGCATTGAACGCTATTCAGTCCACTCCCTTTGCTATTAACAAGCTTGTGCTGCAAGAAGTTGTGCATGCTTGGGAACGTGGTGATATCATCAGCAAGTTTCCTCGTAAGGCAAAACTCAAAGTGCCTGGTAAGACTAAAAATTGGTCAGAGCTAGATGCTAAGCAGCGCAAGCATGTTAAGAAAACAAAAGAGAAAATCATATTACGCAACAGAGCATTTGATGCTGATGTTGTTAATATGACAACTGACCTCAACTTAGCGGTTGAGTTAGCCAAACACGAGAAGTTCTATTTACCTCATAATTTAGACTTTCGTGGACGTGTGTATCCGATACCAACATTTAACCATCAACGAAGTGATCACATACGCGCACTGTTTCAGTTCGCACGTGGTAAGCCATTAGGCAATGATGGTGCATATTGGTTGTGTATTCATGTCGCTAATACTGGCGACTTTGACAAGATAAGCAAGAAGTCGCTGGATGATAGAATAAAGTGGTGCAACGATAATCAACGCGCACTTTATCTTATCGGCAAGAAACCTGCGTTAACCAGACACCTTTGGCAGCAAGCAGATAAACCATTTTCATTCCTTGCAGCATGTGTAGCTTTTGCTGGATATGTTGAAGAGGGCGATGATTATGTCTGCCACCTGCCTCCAGCAATGGATGGAGCAAACAGTGGGGTACAACACTATAGTGCCGCACTAAGAGATGCTAAGGGTGGAGCAACAGTTAATCTCACAAAAGCAGATAAGCCTGCTGACGTTTATCAAATTGTTGCTGACAGAGTTAATGAGGAGTTGCAGCACGATACTTGTGATGAAGCTGAACTGTGGAAACAGTATGGTGTAAATCGCAAGGTCGTGAAGCGCAACGTCATGACTTTTGCCTATTCAAGCGAGAAGTTTGGTTTTAGGCAACAGCTCATAGAAGACTTGATGAAGCCATTAGAGGACGAAGTTCTTGAAGGCATCAGGTCAACTCATCCGTTTGGTGACGACAATGGGTCGAAAGCAGCAACCTATATGGCTGGAAAAGTCTGGGATGCTGTTAACGACGTTGTCACTAAAGCAGCAGAAGGCATGCGCTTCATACAAAAATGTGCACAGTTGTGTGCTCATGAAGCAAAGCCTTTAATCTGGACGTCACCTATTGGTTTGCCAGTTGTACATGCTTATGAAGATTACAACATAAATCGTGTTAGAATTTTCTTGTACGACAAAGAAATAAAACCAAGTGATGCCTCGAAAAACAGTAAGGTCACTGCAGATGGAGATGTTTACAACTGCATCATGGTGAACTTGCGCACAACGCCGAAAGGCACTCTGGATAAAATGAAACAGCGTAATGCTGCTGCACCAAATTTTATCCATTCTCTTGACGCTAGCCATCTCATGTTCAGTGTAATTGCTGCACTAGATGAAGGCATCGAAGACTTCATGTTAATTCATGACAGTTTCGGTACTCATGCAAGTGATACAGGCACGTTCGGGTATTTAATACGCGAGCAGTTTGTAGCTATGTATGAGCACTTTGACGTCATGCAAAGATTGTATAATGCCACTTATTCACAGCTCAATGATAACAGTCGCATGAGCATGGTTGATTTTCCAGCAAGTGGTGATCTTGATCTGCGTGAAGTTCTGCATAGCCACTACGCGTTCGCTTAAATCTCAAAAGTAAGAGGTGAAGTATGTCGTACGAAAAACGACGTGAGGAGCTTATTGCCTACGCAGTAAACCTCATTGAAGACGATGTAGCGCTACCAGTAGATGTCTTGGCAGAACTGGACCAATACGGCGTCAACATCAATTGGCTGTTTACAGAGGCTGCATCTAAGTATGCACCTGCTGAAACAACTGAAAATGATTACTTAATTCAAGGAGCACTTGTATGAGCAAGTTTAAATTTCAGACCCCAAAGGGTACTGCAGTTTGGCCGTGGTTTTCGGTCCCTGACACTCGGTTTGATACTGAGGGTAAATATAAAACCGATTTATTAGTACCTAAAGCTGATGCTGCAGACCTGATGGCAAAGGCGAAAGAAATTTTTATTGAAGAATTTGGCGAGAAAGACCTCAAAAAGGCTAAATGGCCTTTTGCAGTTGACGAAGAAAGTGGTGGTGTGCGCTTCCGTGCAAAATCAACTAACAAACCAGTGCTGTTTGACGGTCAAGGCCAAAAAATTAACGAAGACTTAAATGTTGGTAATGGCTCAGTCATTAAGCTGTCTGGTCAGATGTCAACATACAACGCAGGAGGCTCTGTAGGTGTCACAATGTACCTCAACGCCGTCCAGATCATCGATCTCGTCGAGTTCAATGATACTGGCTTTGCTGCAGAGGAAGGTGCCTATGTGCACGAGTCCTCAAAGCCAGAGGAAAATACCAACGGTGCGGCATTCGACTTTTAGACACATTAAATTTGAGAACGGCTACCGCAGTGGATTAGAGGCTGCGGTGGCTCATCAGCTCACAGAACTTGGTGCTGCATTTGAATACGAGACAAACAGAATTCCATACCAGCTGGATGCGAAATACATACCAGACTTCATTTTAGAGAACGGAATTATTGTCGAGTGCAAAGGCAGATTTACAAGCGAAGACAGGCGCAAAATGCGTCTTGTCAAAGAGCAAAACCCAGAGCTTGACATCCGCTTTGTGTTTACCAGAAGCAGCTCAAAAATAAATAAGGGCAGCAAGACTAGCTATGGCGACTGGTGCGCACGATACGGTTTCAAGTATGCAGATAAACTCATACCAACAGGATGGATAAATGAGCAAGTCAAAGAGAGCAAAAGCAATAAGTCACCTCACAAGAGGAAGAAAGTTAACACGAATCACTGCAATGCATGAGTTCGACATTCAGAACTTAACTGCAATGATCTCAGAGATCAGAAAAGACGGCTACAACGTAAAGCTACGCACTAAGCAAGATGCACGTGGTACTCCGTACACTGAATACTACTTTGGTCGGCCACATAAAAAGGCTTCTTAATGATTGATCCCACCGATGTGTGGGTCTCAGCGCTGCATGACGTGTCTCATAAATACGAGCACGTCTCAGCGCCACGAGACTTGAAGGTGCGTGAAATTGTAAACTACAACTACACCACCAGCCTCAGCTGTCCAGTTGTAGAGCATAAAGGGCGTAATCTTAATTATGCCTTTATGTTTGGTGAAGCAGCTTGGATTTTGAAAGGTCGCAATGACCTCAACTACATAAGCAAGTACATGAAAACGTACGGTAGATTTAGTGATGATGGCGTTACACTTAACGGTGCTTATGGTCCGAAGATAACAGACCAAATTAGCTGGGCGGCTAATGAGCTAAAAAATGATCCTGACAGCAGACGCTGTTATGTCAACATTTGGCGAGAGCGACCTGGTGTAACAAAAGATGTGCCTTGCACAACAGGCTTGCAGTTTCTACTGCGTGGCAACGCACTACACTGCGTAGTAAATATGCGTAGCCAAGACTGTGTATGGGGTATGCCTTACGATATATTCACTTTCTCAGCCATTACTAAATACTTGCAACTCATGCTGTACAATACTTACGACCTTTGTGTTGGGTTAGGTGAGCTGCACGTAAGAGCAGGTTCATTTCACATATATGAACAGCACTTCGTAGATGCAGAACACTGGTTATCAGCCACAGACAGAAACGAGATGTCAGTAGAATACGATAAACTGGCAGCAGTTATTGCAGCAAATGAGTACACTTCAAACTTAGAAAATGGAGCTAACCAATTATTGTCATAGAAGGTGCTGACTGCACTGGTAAGACTACACTTGCCAATAAGTTCTGTGATGAGATTAGCGCTCAATACTTCCACTGTAGTTATAACCCTCAATGGGACATAGAAACCTACCACCGCCTTATTATTCATACTGCTGGCAAGCTAGAGACACTAGCTAAAGTGCCAGCGGTTGTGGATCGATGGTGTTTGAGTGAGGCTGCTTATGGTTCCGTGTACAGAGATGGTCCAAGCTACGATACAGTGAGCTTAGCTCAGGAAGCTATTGCTGCGTACAATCCCATATTCATCTTGTGCACTACAGAGAACGCGATAAGCACTCACAACAGGATGAAAGAACAACGGCGTGAGATGTACAAAGACATTAGTCCAGTCATAACAAAATTTAACGATCTTGTCGCAACAAGTCAGTACGGCAACTATCACGTATTTGATTACGACAAGGTCAATGTAAACGATTTCGTAGATGCAATTATGCAAACTTATTAGGAGAGAAAATGTCCTCAATAGTAGCTGACGTTTATGCATTACAAGCAAAATACGGTTTTAATCATCAACCCATATCAATGGGAAAATTACATTTTCGCGGTGAGCAGATAGAAGAAGAATTAGCGGAGTATGGTGCCGCACTATCACAGGGCGATGCCGAAGGCGTGGTCGACGCGCTCATCGACATAACGGTATTTGCACTTGGCACATTAGCCATCGCAGGTGTCGACATTCAAGAAGCGTGGGATGAAGTCCATCTTGCCAACATGTCAAAAGAGCGTGGTGTCAAACCAGGCAGAGAACAAAGTGGCGGATGGGATTTAATTAAACCTGAAGGATTTGAAGGACCAGACCATGACGGCAACACAGGCTTCATCAGCGACGTTTTTAGCACATCTACCGTGTGACAAGTGTGGAAGCAGTGACGCTAATTCACTGTATGACGACGGTCACACATACTGCTTTTCCTGCGAAACCTATGGAGAAGCCAATGAAGAGGAACTTAATGGCGAGAGAAGTCCGTTCACCGAAGTATCGACAACAGGTGCAACGGAAGCGGACATTGTATACTCGCAAGGTGAAACACAAGCACTCAAAGCCAGAGGTGTCTCAGCAGATACAGCGAGACACTTCGGCTACCGTGTTGACTCTTCTCGGCAGCTAGCTCCGTACTATCGCAACGGTAAGCTCATAGCAATCAAGACTAGAGATAAGCAAAAGAACTTTCGCATCATTGGTGACGGAAGCAACTTACCTTTCTTTGGTCAACAGCTCCAAAGCAAAGGCAAAAGAGTCTTTGTAGTAGAAGGTGAAATTGATGCTCTGTCACTCTCTCAGGCACTAGCTAACAAGTGGCCTGTAGTCTCTGTACCACAAGGCGCACAAAGTGCACCCAAGGCTGTTAGAAGAGAACTAGAGTGGCTTCAGAACTTTGATGAAGTAGTGTTCTGCTTTGATGGTGATAAGCCTGGACAAGAAGCTGCGTCAATGTGCGCAGAAATACTTGAGCCTGGCAGAGCCTTCATAGCGCAACTACCACTCAAAGACGCTAACGAAATGATATTAGCAGGTCGAATAAAAGAACTGGTGTCAGCCGTATGGCAAGCACCGCAGTACAGACCTGATGGGATCATTGCTGCAAAAGAACTGTGGGATGTAGTGAGTAGGCAGGAAGCAGCACCTGCCATTGACTACCCTTTCGTTGGCTTGAACGAAAAGACAAGAGGCATGCGAAAGGGTGAGTTAGTAACGGTCACAGCAGGCTCTGGAATAGGCAAGTCTGCTTTTGTCCGTGAATGCGCTCACCATCTCGTTAAACAGGGAGAGCGTGTTGGTTACATTGCACTTGAAGAAAGTGTTAAGCGTACTGCGCTCGGCTTACTTGGCATTGAGCTCAACAAGTCTCTTCATATTGACGCTCAAAACGTTAAAACTGCTGATCTTAAGCGTGCGTTTAACAGTGTATTTGGCGACGGTAGCGTATATTTGTACGATAGCTTTGGCAGCGTTGCTGTCGACAACATCATTAATAAAATACGTTACTTGGCCAAAGGACTCGAGTGTTCTTGGATTATACTTGATCACATTTCTATCCTTATTAGTGGGCTGGATATTGTGGACGAGCGTAAAGCGATTGACGTCTGCATGACGCGATTGCGAACACTTGTAGAAGAAACAGGTATCGGCTTGCTGCTGGTATCACACTTACGCAGACCTGAAGGCAACAAAGGCTTCGAAGATGGTCTGCAAGTCTCACTAAATAGTTTGCGTGGTAGTCACAGCATCGGTCAGTTAAGTGACATGGTGCTTGGTCTGGAGCGTGATCAACAAGGTGAAGATAAAAACAAAACAACTGTGCGTGTAGTGAAGAACAGGTTCACTGGCGAGACAGGGGCAGCCTGCCATCTGACTTGGAACAACGACACAGGTCGTCTGTCTGAAGACTTTTTCAACGACGACATTCCCTTTTAAGGAGCAATCATGTTTGAAGCAATGATCGTAGCGTGCCATATCGGCGCGCAATCAGCCTGTATTAAAGTTGAAGATCAGCGAGGTCCTTACAACACACAAGAACAGTGTGAAGCAAGGCTAGCTGAAATAACAAAAGACCTTATTGGCATGTGGACACAGTACCAGTTGCCATTCGTTTTCAAAGGTCATTATTGCACAGTAGACACAGACGGTGAACGCACTTGATTATCTTTGACCTGGAGTCCAATGGCTTGTTGGACGATATGACAAAGATCCATTGTTTAGCCATGTTCAATACGACAACAGAAGAGTTTCGTACTTTTGAACCAGATCAGATAGATGAAGCAGTAGAAATATTATCGAAAGCAGACGCGATTTGTGGGCACAATGTCATAGGTTTTGATGTGCCTGCAATACGTCTCATTTATCCTGACTTTGAAACAAACAATGTGGTCGACACACTTGTGTTATCACGACTGCTTTTTCCAAACATTAAAGACAAAGACTTTGTGTCAAGGCCAGAGGGCATGGACGTAAAGCTATTTGGCAAGCACAGCTTGAAAGCATGGGGACATCGTCTTGGCACATACAAAGATGAGTATGATGCAGGCTTCGAAGAATACAGCCAAGAGATGATGGACTACATGGTTCAAGACGTGCGTGTGACAGTCAAACTATATGAGCACTGTCTAGCACAAGAGCCATCGGATGAAGCGTTCACGTTAGAACATCAAGTTGCATCAGTGTGCCATGACATGGAGCGTACAGGCTTTGTGTTTGACACTGATGCAGCAGCTCAACTTTACGCTGAATTAAGCGAAAAGCGTAACTCTATTAGAACCCGAATGGAGGAAGAGTTTGAACCCACTGTCATTAAGCTCAAAACGAAGACTAAATACGTACCATTCAACCCAGGCTCGCGACAGCAAATCGCAGACCGACTACAAGGAAAGTACAAGTGGAGACCAACTCAGTTTACCCCTGCAGGACAAGCCAAGATCGATGAAACCATCTTGGAAAAACTACCATACCCCGAAGCAAAACTCTTAGCTGATTACTTTATGTTAGAGAAGCGTATCGCAATGCTAGCTGAAGGTAACCAAGGTTATCTGAAATTAGTAAACGATAACAACTTGTTGCGTGGAAGGTATATACCAAATGGAGCAGTATCAGGTCGAGCAACACACTTTGCACCAAACATTGCACAGGTGCCAAGCATGCGGTTGCCTTACGGACGCGAAATACGTTCACTATTTACTGTGCCCAGTGATTGGGCTCTCGTTGGTTGCGACTTGTCAGGTCTCGAGCTTCGCTGCCTCGCACATTTTATGCACACGTGGGATAGCGGTGAATACGCTGCCGAGGTGTTGAATGGTGACATCCACACCAAAAATCAGGAAGCTGCTGGCTTGCCTGATCGTGATGCAGCAAAACGCTTTATTTATAGTTTGATCTATGGAGCAGGCGATCAGAAGCTAGGCGAGGTAATTGGTAAGGGCAGGAACGAAGGCAGACAGATACGTGAAAAGTTCTTTGCTGCAATTCCAGCTATTAAAAGCCTGCGTAGTGCTATTGAGCAAACAGTCGAAACAAGAAAATACTTATACGGCTTAGACCGCCGCAAACTATACGCACGGTCAAGTCACAGCGCTGTCAACTTACTACTGCAGTCTGCAGGTGCGTTGATCGCTAAGCGCTGGCTAATCATAGCAAGAGACAATCTCAAAAAACACCGATACGAGCATGGTTGGGATAAAGACTATGTCTTCTGTGCTTGGGTGCATGACGAGGTGCAAGTCGCTTGCAGGAAGGAAATAGCAGAGGATGTCGGTAATATCATTCGAGGAAGCGCGACAGAAGCGGGCGAAAGCTTCGACTTCAGATGTAGAATTGACGCCGAATACAGCGTCGGAACTAGCTGGGCAACAACCCACTAGCGAGGATGCCGAGGCGTTTCAAGTTTTAGCAGAAGCACACTTCAAAGGCTTTACTACTAAAAGCAATTATGCACGCAAGCACGCTGACATTGTGGCTATGCTGGCATGCTGCGGTTACATCTCAAACCAGATCGATGAATATACTTGGTCGAACTTGTGGAAGATTACCGCTGAGGGTCTGATGTTCTTGCAGTTTGCTCTAAATACTGGAGCTAAGCAAGATGACTAATACCCTATTAATAGACGGTGACATGGTCGCCTTTCAAATAACCATAGGCCATGAAACAGAGGTGCAATGGGAAGACGATGTTCACACACTGCACAGCAGGTGGGAGGACTGTGTCGTCACATTCGCTGATTACATGGAAAACATAGTGGAGGAATTGGATGCTAGGCGTTGCATTTTCGCGTTCTCAGGAACTAATAACTTCCGCAAGGAAGTACTACCCACGTATAAGTACAACCGCAAAGCGACACGAAAGCCTCTCTGCTATAAACGTTTCGTCGAGTTTATCTCGGAAGAGTTTGAGTCGCACACTATCGACACTCTTGAAGCGGACGACGTGCTTGGTATTTTCGCGACCAATGGCAAGCATAAAGATACAATCATTGTGTCCGATGACAAAGACTTGTTGTCGATACCAGGTCGAACATACAGGTTAGGTGAGCTGCATGATGTCACGCTAGAAGAAGCTGACAAATATCACCTGATGCAGACACTTAGTGGTGATGTGGCTGACGGCTATAAAGGCTGTCCAGGCATTGGTACTAAGCGTGCTGAGGCAATACTCAAAAACTGTGAGTGGTCTGAAGTGGCAGATGCGTATAAAGCAGCTGGTCTCACTGAGGATGATGCACTGCAGCAGGCACGAGTAGCCAAGATACTAAGAGCAGAAGACTGGGATCAGAAAAAAGGAGAAGTGAAGTTATGGACACCTTAAGTCTTGAAGATCAACGTAATGCTGAAGGCGAACTACTCAGAACACAAGAGTGGATCAGACGTCAGTTTGAAGCGGATGAAAAGAGGATTAAAGACGAATTAACTAAACACGACCCGATTAAAAACCCAAAGCACTATGATTTCGAAATACAACCTAAAGAGTATTTGGCGTCACTTGGTGTGTTGGAAGACTTCTGTGTCGGTAGCATCATTAAATATATCTCGCGGTACAAATACAAAAACGGGATCGAGGATGTGCGCAAGGCAGCTCAAAACTGTCAAATGCTACTTGATCTGCTGGAGAATAAGCGCCCATAATGTTTGAGACGCAAATTTGTACCATCTAAGGTATCTTAGCACCTTGAAGCTAAGACGTTAACCGAGGAATCTGCTGCTCGCACTCGGGATCCGAAGAAAGAGCAGCAATAACAGAGTATACTCACAGAATACTACTCATCTCCGAGTAGTTGTCCAGGTCCCTCAGTCATGCAAATGGCTGGGGGACTTTTTTTTCGTTTAAGACGCCGCACTTTAGAGAGTCCTATAGATCCTAAGGATCTCTCTAAGTGAAGAAGAATAAGATCCTATACTTATATACTTAGAGAGACCTATATGAACCTATACGAAGACTTTATCCATAAGAGTCGATATGCACGATATATCGACGAAAAAAATAGACGTGAACATTGGGAAGAAACAGTTGATAGATACATCAACTTCATGTCTGAAGAACGCAGCAAGATACCACAAGAGATCCTAGCTGAAGTCAAAGAGGCAATAATACGTAAAGACGTAATGCCATCCATGAGAGCCCTCATGACAGCTGGTGAAGCTCTCCGCAGAGACAACACATGCGGATATAACTGTTCTTATGTTGTCGTTGATGACCCCAAGGCTTTCGACGAAGCTATGTTCATACTTATGTGTGGTACAGGTGTCGGCTTCTCAGTTGAGCGCCAGTACATCTCAAAGCTCCCAGAAATACCAGAACAACTATTTGCATCTAATACCACCATTGTGGTCAAGGACAGCAAAGAAGGATGGTCTAAGGCATTCAGACAAGTGATTGCCTTATTGTATGCTGGTGAAATCCCTAAGTGGGACACGAGCAAAGTGAGACCAGCAGGTGCACGTCTAAAGAAGTTTGGTGGTCGAGCCTCAGGGCCATTGCCACTGGAAGATTTATTCAGATTTACAGTAGACACATTCAAAGCTGCAGCAGGTCGTAACCTGAACTCGTTAGAGTGTCATGATCTCATGTGCAAAATAGGTGAGATTGTGGTTGTCGGTGGTGTACGCAGGTCAGCAATGATCTCGCTAAGTAACCTCAGTGATGACAGGATGCGCAAAGCTAAATCAGGCGACTGGTGGAAAGCTAATCCACAAAGAGCCCTAGCAAACAACAGTGTGTCGTACACAGAAAAACCTGATGTCGGTGCTTTTATGCAGGAGTGGCAGTCACTCTATGAGAGCCATTCAGGTGAACGTGGAATATTCAATCGGGTCGCTTCACAGAAGCAGGCAGCAAAGTATAACAAGCGTGAGAGTGAACACGACTTCGGAACTAATCCGTGTAGTGAGATCATACTGCGCCCATACCAGTTCTGCAATTTAACCGAAGTGGTCGTTAGACCACACGATACTATAGATACTCTCAAGAAAAAGGTGAGGGTCGCTAGTATACTTGGCACAATACAAGCTACGTTCACAGACTTTCCGTACTTACGCAAGATATGGAAAACAAACACTGAGCAAGAACGATTACTTGGTGTTAGTCTCACAGGCATTTTAGATAACAAACTGATGGCAGGCCAAGGCAAAGAAAACAAAAAGCTGCTGCCCACAGTACTAAATGATTTACGTGAGGTGGCTGAGCACGCGAATGCTCAAATGGCAGAGATCTTAGCGATCCCATGGTCAGCTTCGATAACCTGTGTGAAACCTTCGGGTACAGTATCACAGCTCGTTAACAGTGCGTCTGGTATCCATGCTCGTCATAGCAAGTATTACATCCGAACAGTACGTGGTGATAACAAAGATCCACTGACACAGTTCTTGATTGACAAGGGTGTGCCTGCAGAACCATGTGTAATGAAACCAGATACTACAACAGTATTTTCGTTTCCTATTAAAGCACCTGATGAGTGTCTTACAAGAGACGACGTGACACCTATTGATCACCTCGAGTTGTGGAAGACATACCAAGAAAACTGGTGTGAACACAAACCATCAATCACTGTGTCTGTTAAAGAACACGAGTGGCCAACAGTTGGTGCATGGGTGTGGAGAAACTTTGACGACATCAGTGGTATCTCATTCTTGCCGTATGACGGTGGCAGCTATCAACAAGCACCATATACCGAGTGCAGCAAAGAAGAGTATGAGGCGTTTTTGAAGAAGATGCCGAAACAAATCAACTGGGATCAGATGATAGAAGAAAATGATGAAACAATTGGCTCTCAAGAGCTTGCATGTGCCTCTGGCGCCTGTGAGATAGCCTAGGTTTCATTTCAGTACTTTTAGGATATTAGGCTACAGGAGCACCTGAAGAGGTGTGCTCCTTGGCCATCCTAGAGCGTCGTTCAACGAACTAATGTCAAAAATGGAGCATAAAATGGCTTATGGAAAGAAAAAAGGTGGTAAAGGCAAAAAGCGAGGCTCTAAATAATGCCGCGCGGTCTTTGGGATAATATACACGCTAAGCGCAAACGCATCAAAGCTGGATCAGGCGAGAAAATGAGAAAGCCAGGGCAAAAAGGCGCTCCGACTGCAAAGGCTTTGAAAGCATCGCAGACAAAAAAGCGTAAATCGAAAAAATAAATGGATTGCTTTTTAGGGAGAGCGTTTTGCCAGACTTTTGGGAACTGTGGCTAATATTCGCCGTCACGTTAAACACTGCGATTAATACCATCGTTTTCTTTAAACATCGATTTAAGAAATAAACGAAAAAAAAGGCCGAGAGCTTACGCTCTCAGCCTTGCAATTAGTTCACGATTATATGTTTCGTAGTTATCTCGATGCTCGAGAAACTTTTTACGAAATTTAGATTTGTCGAAGTTGGGATTATCTTCTTCGAGTAATTCCATGAGATTTTCTACACGGAAATCACTTACGTTACTTTGCCCGCACCATTGTGCGAGCATTGTGTAATGTTTACGAGTCATAACTAGTCATCCCTCGGTCGTTTAAAGATCATTGGAAATAAAATGCCGATGATAACAAGCGCGAGGCCTATTATCACCAGCACGAGTTTGCATATCGCTTTCATCACGCTTCGCTAACTTCTTGAACATCAATGCCGATATGTTGTGTGTCGACAGATATAATATCGTCGTCGTACATCTCGGTAACGAGATCAATCGCATTGCAGTCGTCTTTGATGTAGCTTTCCGCTGCGTCATCACTCCTCGCTTTGACACGTACTGACAAATCGAAACTGACTGTCACAGAAACATCGTATTCACGAACTATTTCGAGTGCATCAATAGCATTCTCAAGTTCGTCAGTATCAATGTCGTGGTTGTCACGAAGAAGCTCCATACAATGTTGTATTAGATCACGAATATCGCCTGCATCACAACTTGACAGCTTTTCGCCAACAGTTTGGTGATCGCCGATATAGTAAGATAAAATTGATGACATAATCGTCTCCTTGTAGTTGTTGTCCATAAGGCAACAAAAAATGCGTCTGTAATGAACGGACGAAAAAAAAAGAGGGCTTTCGCCCTCTGTTAGTTAATTATCCGTGTATTTTGGTGAGTCCGGATTTTCTATCGCATCTTCGCATCTCGCATTGTATTCTCGAAATACTTCGTCTGCTGCATCGTTGAAATTATCGGTCTCAAGCCAATATTTATAATCATATTCTTGACCGTTTTCACTTGTGTATCTTGTCGGTATATGTTCGACAACGTTGTAAATTACACATTTACCACACGAGTGTTCGGTGATTTGAATGTGAAAATTTTCATCGCTTTTAAACACAAGACAGTCGTCTTCTATCTCGGGATAATTGGACTCGATTAGAATCCAATCATCTCCGTAACTATGCTCGATTGTACTCATTACGCTGCCCTTTCACGAACACGCATGTTTGCAGCGTGCTCGATAAGCCATACTTGATGTTCGAGATCACGTTTCTTACGCCACATTGAAGACGTATAACCTTCCTCGATTTCTCTTTTAAGTGACAAAAACGCATCACGATCTTCTGACAAATACACATCAAAATAGACTGCGTATTTATGTGGAAGATTTGAATGATAACGGCGACCATCGTGATTACGAGGGCCACGTGCCATTAACGATACTTTTTGCAGTTTGTCGTAAGAACTAACTCGATTAAATCTGCGACACGCTTTACGAACCATTTCGTTATGAACACGCACACGTTCTTGCAGCGCGATCAGATCTTCGTCTTGTTTGCTGTCAACGCTAAACTGATATGCGAATGAAGAACGATTAGAATAGTTTTTAATATACGACATATTCGTCTCCTTAATTGTTGTCCATTAAGTGACAAAATTTGCGTTTGTAATAAGCGAACGAAAAAAAAGAGGGCTTTCGCCCTCTAATCTAATTCGTTTGCTGGTACGTCACTTCGATCGATTACTGACCAAACTAATTGATAATGACAGTTAAGTCCGTAACGATCTTCGACCCATTCTTCAATGTCATCGCAGTCGGGTTCTTGCAAAATTACTGCGTAACCACTTTCGTCGATAACAACGAGATATTTATTCTCCGTCTTCATCATCGATACCTAACTCCTTACACAATTCATCGATAGTTTTACGACCAGAACTTGAAAGTCTGTCGTAATCCCACGTTAAAAGTTCAACGAGTTCTTTTATGCGAGCGAGTTGATTTTCATTCATCGTTAATATTCCGATCTCCGGTTATATACACAGCGTATAATTCATAACCGAATATGTGTTTGCCGAGTTCTTGTACAAGCTCGAAAAGTTGTTCAGCAAAATCGTCATAACATTCTTCTAAAACATCGTTGTCACCATCAAATAAATGAGGTGACTCAACACGAAGAATACGATCAGCTAAATCGTAAAGGTGAGTATGTTCGAACTTTTCTATTAAGGTGTCGAGTTCGTCGCCAAACATAGTTTGATAACGACCAAGATCTATTCCGAATTTCTTTACATCGTTCATGCTAATGGTGCTCCCACGATTATTAAACCGATACAGAACGCGAATAACATTACGAGAAATAAACACTCACAAATGAACGTAAATAATTGACGCATCGTCATCTCCTTAAATTGTTGTCCATAAAGCAAATGAATTTGCGTTTGAAATCAAATCGAAAACTAAATTGATCGAAAAAATAAATTGACGAAAAATAAACTACTTCGTTTTGCCTTCGTCGAATTTCATATAAAAAAAAAGAGAGCGAACTTTTACGTTCACTCTCTCGTTTTCGTCACGCGATGGCTTTCATCACTTGATCGATATATTTTTCTTCGTTCTTTCTCGCTTCGATTTCCCATGGCAAATTCAAATATTCGTCATGAGATTTTGCTTTCGCGAATTCTTTTTTCGCCCAAATCATACTTTTTCCATCTTTCGAAGGAGAAAGTTTTCCGTTTTGAGCTTGTTGAGCATGAGTCATTTCGTGAATAATTGTCGAAACGATTTGCTTTACGTCGAACGAACGAACATCGATTTTGATTTGATGAATTCCATGAACGTAACAACCCACTTCGCCTTTTTTACGAATATTATTAAATAATAATTTCGCATTTTTGACTTTTAAGATTTTCGCACATTCGTCAAATGCTTTAATAAATGTTTCGACATTTAAACGATAAAATTCTCTCAAATCTTTAAAATCACACGCGACTGAACCTGTTACGAATACATCATTACGAACTTCGATTGTTTTAGGCATTTTTTCGATCTCCGAATTTATTTTGTCCATAAAGCATTAAAATTTGCGTTCGAAAAATATTCGAAAACTAAATTAAAATGATTTCATAAAGTCGAAAAATTTGCGTTCGAAAAAAAAAAGAGAGCTTTCGCTCTCTCAATTTATCGATTTTATAATTTCGAAAATAACATTATAAACATTATCGATTTCCGAATCGCGATCGAAACACTCAAATTCTATATCGCTTACAATTCTCGAATCGATTTCGTTTAATTCTTCGAATAAATCTATTCCGTTTTCGAATTCTTTCGGATCTAATCTCGAAAATATTTCGAAATATTTATTTATAATTTCGATCGATATTTTATTTTCATTTAATTTCATAAAAACTCTCCGAATTTATTTTGTCCATAAAGAATTAAAATTCGCGTTCGAAAAATATTCGAATAAATTTCGATTTCGATTTTTTAATTTCTTTCATTAAATATAAAAATTTGCGTTCGAAAAATATTCGATTTTTATAAAAAAGAATTTTATTCGAATTAAATATCCTTTTCGTTTAATTTTATAATTAGATTTATTATCTAATCACATTCGTTAATTCGTTTGAAAATAATTAATAAAATCAACAACTTAAGCTCCCTTTTTTCGAACGATTTCGTTATGAAAATGAATGATCGCATTTCGAAAAAGTCGGGGATTGTTGTTGTTAGATGTTACTAATCAATTTGTGCCCCCATAAATGCAGGAGGTTTCCATGGCTCTTGAGTCAGCAACCTATATAAATCAGCTAGTTGCAACAAACCCAACAGCTACTGATACCGTCTCACAGGCAGACGATCACCTACGCCTGATCAAGAGCTCACTACAAGCTACATTTCCTAATATCGATGCTGCTGTTACAGCTAGCGATGAAGAGATTAACAAACTCGATGGAGTAACTGCGACAACCGCAGAGTTAAACATATTAGCTGGTGCAACAGTCACCACATCAGAGCTCAACATACTCGATGGTGTGACAGTCACTGCAGCGAACATAAACACGCTGTCAGGTATCACAGACATCAATCAGGCGACCAACATACAAAGTGACACATCACCTGTACTAGGTGGCAACCTGAACGCCAATAACAAAGAGATACAGTTTCAAGACACAGGCAGTGCTTTCTCTGTACAAGCCTTTGGTTCTGATCTGCACATCAAGTACGGCGGAACATTGATACTAAGTATCGAAAGTGATGGCACCATACGCACCGCTGGTGATGTTGTCGCCTTTGACTCAACTCCGTAGGAGGCTCGCATGCCTATTACAGCTAGTGGACAGCTTGCACTTAGTGAGCTGCAGACTGAGTTTGGCGGTAGTAATCCTATAGCCATGAGCGAATACTACAGAGGTGGCACAGAAGTAGAGGCACACGCTTACACAACGACTATACCTAGTTCAGGTATAATTGCCGTAAGTGACTTTTACTCACAACGTAATCGCCCACCAGATACAACTCGTAATATTGCTTTTGACATGCGTTACGATGTTGGTCCGTCTTCTTCAGGTACAGGCATCACTGCTCAGAGCTCAACAGCGACACCAACTTCGTTTTCTACAACAAGCAGAGTCAGGTACTACCAGCCTGTGTTTAGAGCAGGTACAAATCCAGACGAGCCAAGCAATGATTACATATTACAGCTGAACATAAGTATTAACCAAAATGAAGATTGCTCAACAAACAGTAGCCACGTTGTTATGTATGGTGGTGCAACAGCATCAACAGCTACAAACGTAGTGCTGCGATGGGACGCAGACTCAAGTGGTAGTCAAGGTGGTGCAAAAGGCTACCGCATCGACTTCAATAGTGATGGGGTGCTTACTGGTGTTACCAACACATCGAACACTTATAATTCAGGTTTGATTTCGCTAGTCACAAACAACCCAAACAGCGCTTACAAGTGGTACTGCTTCTCAGCAATACGTCCATCTTCTATTGGCAAAGGGTCAGTACAAATAAGCGGCTTAGGTGGCTTAACAAGTCAAAACCAGCCCGGATAAGGAACAGTCATGCCTAACTTACCGATCAGAGATTTGGGTAAGGTCGGTGTTATTACTGACATTAACCCCCATGACCTACCCTTGAACGGTTTTAGTGATGGTAGAAACATTGTCTTCAATGAGAACAGAGTGCTTCGTGCACCAGTTTTTAAGACACTGTTTAATCAGACAACGCAAGCAGCTCAGACAGATATTCCGTTGTCAGTGTTTAACTACAACCATCCATCAAACGGCTCAATGTATGTCGTAGCAAACGCAGATAACAGTGTTACAGAATACAATGATGGCGTGTCGGCAGATGTTCATCCTGCTGCTGTTACACCTTCTGGCAATGATCAGTCACCGTGGACACATGCAGAAGTTGCAGGATTAACTATACTCTGCAGAGGATCAAGTGAGCCTTATGTGCGTGATCCTGTGGCAGATACAAGATATTCTCTGATGTCTGTAGGTGATTGGCCTACAGCAGACAGAGCACGTACCATGCGTACATTCAGAGACTTCATTATTGCTCTGAACGTCACAGAAAGTGGTACGACATTTGATACAAAAGTTAAGTGGTGCGACATACTTCAATATCGTGCCAGCTTGTCAACAGGTGTCGTTTGGACACCAACAGCATCAAACAATGCTGGTAGCAACATATTGACTAACTTCACGACACCTCTTGTTGACGGCATGGAGTTAGGCAACCAGTTTGTGATTTACTCGTCAACCGAGTCAGCAATCATGGAATACACTGGTTCACAGTTTGTGTTCTCGTTCAGAAACCTGTTTGACCGAGATGGTGTTATCAACGTTAATTGTATTGCTAGCACTGGTCGTGAGCACTATGTGTTTGGTGACACTGACATATACAAGCACGACGGTGTTCGTATGCAGTCTGTTGCTAACAACCGTGTCAGAGAACGTATTTACTCAGAGATTAATAGAACAAAGCTGAACAAGTGCTTCGTGCATCTGGATGAAGTCAACGACCTTATCTACTTCTGCTATGTCTCAGATGAGTCAGACATTGCTTATGTAGCAACAAACTACTGCAACAAAGCAGCAGTTTACAATCTGAAGACAGACACATGGTCATTCGTTGACTTGCCAAACGTAGCAGGTGCAGCTTTTACAAACACATTGAACACTGGTCAGCTTTACAGCAACGCTTCTGGTACATACCAGACACTCAATGCCAACTTTGCTAGCTTCGCTGACAACTCGCCACGCATTAGTGCATTTGCAGCTATGCGAGATGATGCCAACGGTCACACAGCAGGCAGAGTTTATGCGAACGACATGCTCTTTACTGGTTTGACTAACGCAGCAGTGGAGCCAGAAGCACTAAATTTGGCGTTTTTAGAGCGACGTGGACTCGATCTTGATGAGACACAAGCACCTCTGAGGGCGTATAAGCATCTATTAACATGCACACCGCAGATCGTAACAGTGTCTGGCACAGATCCAGTGACTGTTAAGCTAGGTTCTACTGACCTGGCGTACGATGATTCACCAAATTATGTGACTTCGTTCACCTTTTATCCAAATACACACCACAAAATCGACACCAAGGCGTCAGGTAGGCTGCTTGCTTACCGCATCGAAGAGCCGAGTGGCGTTTATTTCAACTTTAGTGCGGCAGACTTCGATGTAGATACAACATCAGGGAGATAGCATGGCCTATAATACAGAAAAAGAGCCATATACGCGCTTGACACCGCCAGCAGATATTGAGTCAACAGTTCCTTACATTGATGAAGAGCTACGCAAGATCGAAATATCAGTAGATCGCATACTCACACTACTCGATGAGATAGATACGAGGCTCACTGCAGGAGGCTTGTGATGAATTTATTCAAAGTCCCTGTAGCTAAACGCTGGTGCTACACAATTTACTTCGAAGAAGTCGCAGGTATAGGCACATTTGCCCACTGCGACATCCACACAAGGTGGTCGAAACTAACAAAACAAATGCTGCTGAGTGGTTGGCACTTAGTCAACACAGCTCATGGCGGTCCGATCTATGCAGAGCACGATCCAAAGGACAAAAAACACGAAAAATTTTTATACATGTTCGGATTTGTACATCACGAAACTTTGAAAGATGGCAAACAAATCTGGCTTTGGAGAAAAAAAGATGGGTAGCTTATTCGGAAGCAGAAAAACAATACAAGCGACCGACCCTATCGCACAGGGTGCTTTTGATTTGTATAAAGGGGCACTTGGCGGCATACGTCCGACGCTCGACCAGAATATAATGAGTAATCTGCAAAATCCTGTGTACGGTGGTCAGACTTACGCTGGCTTAGATCCACTACAACAGCAGTACTACAACAATGCGCAGACACTTGGTGGTCTAGGCATGACAGGTGGCATGAATAACTACAACGCTACGTCTGGTTTTGGTCAAGGTATAGCTAACTTAGCGACGTCTCTGCAAAATCCTATGGGTGGGTATAACGCTGGCATGAACCTCGCTAGCTCACCTATGGCACAAAGCATGGTTGATGCTTCAACTCGTGATATTCAGCGCAACCTCTTCAACAGTCAGCTTCCACAGCTCAATAGAACAGCTCTGTCTGGCAACAACACCAATAACACACGTGCTGGTGTTGCCGAAGGTGTGATGAGAGGTCTTGCAGCAGAAAACATTGGAGACATGTCTGCACAAATACGGAACAACTTGTTTAACCAAGGTATGAACCAGTTCAATACGAACATTGGTCAGCAGCAGACAGCACTCAACTCCATGATGGGTGCAAATCGGCAGGCTTTCGGTAACGCAAACAACTCGCTTGGTATGTTGTCAAACGCAGGTAACTTTATGCGTGGCTTTAACCAAGGTGGTCTCGACGACGCTGCAAAACAGTTCTACATGGCACAAGATCGTCCAATGCAGCTTGCTGGCAGCTACATGAATTTGTTTAACCCACTGTCTAGTTTCTCAGGTGGTGCTGGTTATGGTGGTGCTTACGACAGACAAGGTGGCCTAAGTCAAGCAGGCCAGCTGATGAACGTAATTGGTACTGGCATGACACTGTTCTGCTGGGTCGCTCGTGAAGTATACGGTGAGCATAACTTCAAGTGGCGTATGTTTAGGCATTGGATGTACTTTGACGCACCTCGCTGGCTTCATAATTTATATGCAACACATGGTGAGAAGTTTGCTGTCTGGGTACACAACAAACCTACTGTAAAACGTGCACTTCGTTATTTGATGGATAAAGCTATCAGACCATACGGAGGACCACATGGGGCTATATGATATACTCAACAATCGTGGTGCTGGTGTTTTGTCTGAAGACCAAAGCAAAGCGTTGTATGAACAAGGCATAGCACATCCGCAATATCAAGAAATGATGCAGCAACTAGTTAATCCTAGAAATATGGATACTGGTATGAAACTCGCGTTGCTCGGACAAGCCATGCAAGGTGGTGACATAACTGGCAAGATTACTGATTACCAGTCAGGTATTCGTGAAAGGTTCAGACAGCGCCAACAAGACAAACGTCAGTTGTCACTCGATGAACTCGAAAAGCGAAGAACCGAGCTTGGTATGAAACAGACCGAGCAAGGCATGGAACAAACGCAACTAAATATGGACCAAAGCGTGCGACAGTTTCCGTTGGATCAGCAACTGTTGCGAGGTCAGATTGCACAAGACCAGCAGAGTTACCAGCAAAATGCAACCGCAGACGCACAATGGGTCGGTGATCATTTAACTGGTCGTGTGATGCAGCTTAATAAACGTACTGGGCAACTAGAAGATGTTACACACATGTACAGCCAAGCTCAAATTGAAGCATTTAAGGCATCAAAAAAGCCTGCAGTAACAAACAAACCCAATACACGGAATCCAGTAAATCTGAATCCACTAAGTGAAGCTGAAAAAGCTCGTGACAAGGCATTTGGTAAAGAGATCGGTACGTTCAGTCCAACAGCAATTAGTGGCAACATCGCAACACTAAACATGGTTGCTGATCTGCTTGAAGAACCTAATGCAGACCAAACTGGCTTAAGTTGGGGTGCACCGTTTAAATCAGTGTCACGCTTAATAGACAAAGAAGGTGACATGGGTCTTCGTTCAATTTTTGACAAAGACTCCTTTGACACACAAGAAGTTGTTGCTGGCGTTATTCAGAAAAATCTACGTGAGACACTGGGTGCTCAGTTTACACAACGTGAAGGTATGATGCTCATATCTCGTGCATACAATGCTCAGTTAAGCCCAGAAATGAATGCTAAGCGTATTCGTGCAGCTTCTATGCTGGCTCAAGCATATTTAGACGCTAAACAGAAACAGCTAAATTACTTCAATCAGAACGGCACATTAGCTGGTTACGACATCGACACTGATGGAACTCTTGCAACTATCGAAGCGCAAGTTCGCAACCTGTACATGCAACAAGCTGGTGGTGGTAGTGGTTCTTCTGGTTCAGGCACAACTAGCACAGGAGTAGGCTTTACAGTCTCAGCACCTCAGGTAGCTAATACACCATAACGGAGAAGTCTATGGGACAACTTGATCTCAACATCGACGGTTATCCGACAATTAAAGTAGACGAGAGTTTTGCAAGCCTGTCACCAGACGAACAACGTAAGACTGTAGACGAAATACTAGCACAACTTGGTGGTCCTACCGCTGCACCGCAAGGTGACACATCTATGGGCACTGCTTTTAAGCATGGCGAGTTAATGTCACGTGCAAACACACTAGACTACGTGGCTGATGTAAACGAAGCTATGCAGGATGGTTTATACGGTAGACTTACTCGCGCAGGTCAAGAAGCTATCGGCAACCCTATACGTGAAGCACTAGGTTTTGCTCCTATAGATAATGATGCTTATGTAGCGCAAGGTGTTGCTGCTAATAGAGCAAGAGCAGATCAAGCTCAGCAAGAAGCACAAGCACTCAACTACAGATCGTTAACAACTGATGATGTGTCTGGTGTTGGTTCTGCTTTAAAATATGGCACACAGAAAATTGCTGAGTCTGCACCATACATGATGACAGCTATGGCTGCACCTATGGTCACACCACTGTTAACATCTGGTGAAGTAAACGCAGAGCTACGAGAAATTGAAGGCTTAGATCAAGACAAGCGTGTAGCACTCGCATCTACTGGTGGTGTCATTATGGCACTGCTAGAAAACTTAGGTGCTGGCGTTGTTCTGAAAGGTGTAAGCAAAGAAGTTGCTGGCAAACTCGGTGTAAAGGGTGTCAGAGAAATACTTCAGCGTAAAGGCTTAGGTCGTATTGCTGCTGCATTTACGACAGGTGCTACAGTTGAAGGTCTTACTGAAACAGCACAAGAAGGTGTCAAGATGGGCACCGCGATTGTCGCTGGTAAAGACATATCAGGTGAAGAAGCAAGGTCTCGTTTTAAAGAGTCATTCTTTGCAGGCTTTTCTGCAGGTGGTGGTGTCAGAGGTACTGGCCAGACAGTTGTAGAAACTGGTAAGGCAGCACAGGCATCTATGGATGCTATGACTAGCATGAAAAATATTCATGGTGGTGACACTGAAGCTATGGCTGATGTTGCACGTGATGTTCAAACACTAGCTACACAGTTTACTGACAGAAATCCGACAAAGAATCTGAACGACGCAAAGCAGACACTCGACGATCTTCACACAAGATATATGAAAGAGTTTGATGCAGCTAAACGTCGTGCGAAAGCAGCAGGTGTAGATATAAACAGTGCTGACTTTGCTACAGCAGAACGCAGAGCAAAGAACAAAGCTAAGAACGAAGCAAGTAATGCTGACATTGAGTTTCTCAATAACGTAGATCCAGAGCTAGGTGCAATTGCACGCCGCTTGAATATCATCACTCGTTTCAACCAAAAAGGTGTCAAGGGTGGTGTAAGCCAATACACAGACTTGTTGAACCCTATGGAAGGACTTCGCAAGGCAGGCACGTTTGGTCGTGGTGTTGGCTCAACACAAGCAGTTGGATCAGGCATATTTGCTTTTTATAATCCTATACTTTCAGGTAGTGCTGTTCTTGGTGGCCGTATAGTTGATCGGGCGACTGGTGCACGTAACCGTGTGTCACAAGCTATTAAAAAGTACGGTGAAGCACCTGGCATAAACGTAGCAGGTCAAGGTCAGACACAACAAGCAGAACAAGGTGCAGCAACATCACTTGCTGAACAGGAAGCAGCTCGCCAAGCTACAGCTATGGCAGGTCTGCGAACTGGCACAGAGCCTGCTGTTGGTTCAAACGCTGAAGGTCAGGTTGCTCAAGCAACAGGCTTGAATAGAAAGCAGCAAGCGCAGGCACTTCGTGTTTTGCGGCGCACTCGTCCTGACCTAGCACAGACAATTGATCAGTATCAAGCGCACCTTGAAGGCAAGCAAGCCAAAGTAGGTAATACGTCTGCTGATTTCTACGCCTTACAGGATGCAATACGCAAAACAGCCCAAGAACTGGGCATGGAGACAGCAAATGCGAATACTGGCACGAACCAAGTGTTGCCACAAGGTAGCATGGGGCCAAACGGTATCATCAATCCGATGGCGTACCAAGCGACTGTTGATAACGCAATGCGAGCAGCTGACGTCGCTGTGCAAAATGCACCTACGCCAGAGCTTGCGCAGCGCGCTAACAGTATTGCTAACGCTCGTAGTCAAGTGGCAAAACGAGCTTTGCTCGAACAAACTCTTGCGGAAAATCCTGAGCACAAAGACTACATCAAACAAATCTTAGAACCTCTTGTCGACTTCGGTCCTAAACAAGAGTCACGGTTTAGTGGTGTGCCTGGGGCACAAGTAATTGAAGAAGAACTAGACGCTGGTCGTGAAACGTACGGCGAGCCGATGGTTATGCTAAATCACGGTACAAGCAAGAAGTCAGCACAGGCAATTGAAGACAGCGGTTTTAGCACACCTAGAACATTCGCAGCTACAATGCCACAAGAAGCTGACGCTTTCGCTCAGACTACAATGCAGACCAAGGATAATGGTCGTGTCACTATGATGTGGCCACAGTCTATATTCGAAAAGCTGCTTCGTAACGGTATGATTAAACGTGAGCCATATAAGTCTCCGTTTGGTCAAACTATTACTGAGTATGTGTTATCACCTAACGCTCTTGCAGCAGCAGACATATTTAGGTCTCGCTCACTGCACAAATCAGGCAACAAGATTACAGATGTCGAACGTGCACAGCTTGTAGCTGACGCGTTAGGCAATGGTTTTAACGTAGCCTTAAATGCTTCTGAGGATGCTTATTACCGTCGTCAGCAGTTAATCACACTCACAGCAAATGGTGACAAGCGCAAAGTCTTGCACGAGATCTTTCATGCCATCGAAAACAGGCTAACACCTGAAGAGATGCAAGTTATTAAGTCTCGTCCTGAATACAAGCAGGTTATGCAAGAAGTGCAAGAGCTATATCCAGAGCTCGACACTACAGCTCAGATGCTTGAAGGTCTCGCTGAAACTGCTGCAAGAATACAAGATGTACGTGGTGAGAACACTGGTGCAATCAAATACATTGTTGCTCGTATCAAAGATCTTATTGAAGCCTTCAAAAACTTAATTGATGGCAATGGCTTTAACACAGTCAACAGCATCTTAGATGATGTTTACACAGGCAAGACTTATCAGCGCCAGGTAAATGAGCACTATGCACAACTCTATGTGCCTGATGTAGCCTATGCCAAGAAAGACAAAGCTGGTGGTCCTATGGTCGCTAAGCGGCTAAAGAGGCTTGAAGAAATTGAACAGAAGGCAGCTTCTGCAAAAGAACGTCGTGTCGAAGTCAATATGAATTATGACGGTGCAATGCAGAACATCGCTGAGAATCTCGGTTTGCCTTCGATTACACCTGAAGTGTTAATAAAAACATTTTCACGTATTACACCTTCAACAGACATGGGCATGATTGCTGCAGACTATCTGCGTGCTATTGGTGTCATGGATGATGCTGGTGTAGTTACAAAGCCAGATCCAGATATGGACATGGAAGAGGCTATTCAGCCGTATCGTGAAGACTTTTTGACACTTCTCAAGGCAATGCAGAAAGCTGGCATTATTGGTGACTTCGGTCTTGCCTTCCGCACATCAGCAGGTGGTCGTTTGTACCCAGTACACATGATTGAACCAACGTTGCCTGAGCTTGTAGAAAAAGCAGAGCTCAACAACATCAGTAAGTTTGAGAATAGAGCAAAGCCAACTCATTGGGGTGGCAAGCCTAAGATCAACGGTCATCCACTTGGAATATACGACAACACTGAAGTCTTTATTGAACGTGAGCAGAAACAAGCTCTTGTTATCAACGATAAGATATACGAGATGATGGACAAAATGCAGTCCACACCACAAACACATCGTGGTCTTGATCTGATCTACAAGAAAGATGGCACAACTGATAGTGCTTACACATTAGCGTCAGCTGAAGCTATTAAGCAGTACAGAGACAACAAGAACGAAGATACTGGTGGTATGACACCTGTCTTTATGAAGCGTCAAGCTCAAGACAGACTGCGTATTGATACACTCAATGGGTCAGCGTCATATCAAGGCAAAGCTGGTAAAGCTATATGGGAGTTTCCTAACTGGGAACCACTAGGCGAAACTGGTTTTGAGCAGTTCTTACACTCACTTCGTGATCACTTCGGCATATCAAACGAGTTACCGTACAACATGCGTGCTGGTTTCTTGTTTGGTACAGTTGCAGAATATATGCAACTTACAGGTCGACCTGTTACTGACGTAATACCTGAAGCAGACTTACAGATGCCGCTTATCGATTATCTGGTCAACGCTTATGGCCAAGATGGCAGCTACGTTTACTCTCACACTCGTGGTGGTACACCAAAGCTGTTTCTTGACAAGCAGTCTGGCACAACTCTGTATCAAAAGAACCACGCCATTTTTGATGTGGCTGAACACGGTTTTGAGATGCAGCGTGCAGCAGTTGAACTTGGTCGTATGAGAGCTTTCTTGGAAAACATCATACCTGATGCAAAGAAGATGAGCTCAAGCGAGCTGTTTATGAGACCTGAAGCACAAGCTGCATTAGCAGACTTTAAGTCCAGTTATCCAGTTTGGTTTGATGGGACATCATCATCTTATCAGCTTCATGCTGTGTTAACTGGTGATGCTAATCTTGCAGCAGAAACGAACATTGGCCCTATGGACCCAGACGGTCCAGGTGGTGATTTGTATCGACCTGGTGCTGAGATGTTAGAGCGCACACTTAACTTGCCACAAACAAAAACACGTAAGATTACTAAGAAATTTATTAGTAATAGACGTTCTTATGGCCAAGTTAAGCTCACAGCCATGAAATCTGGTGCAGATGAGATAGCTAAGTCACTGCCAGAGTACGCAGACTCGCGCGAGGGAAGACCTCAGGAGATCAAAGATAGCCTCAAACAGATCCAAAATGATCTTGAGCTAGACTTTGATACAAAGTTCCGTGGTGCTGCTATGGCAGAAGGTGTCGCTAGAGCAATCGCTAGCACAATGTTCGACATACAAGGCCAAGATGGTTTTGCTGTGCGTGTTCCTCTGCCAGATGGTGACGTCGCTGTCTATACAGGCAAGCTACCTGACAGTGCTAAGAAGCGTGTCAAGTGGGAGCTTGATAGTGCTCGGAATATTGCTGTTCCTGTCTACAAAGACAAGTTAGCAATTACAGGCTTTGCAGCATTTTTGAACCATGCACTGGATGCGTATGTGCAGCGTGAATTAGCACGCCGTTTACGTCAGTCTGGTGCGTCAGGCTTCATGCATACACACGATGCTTTTGCAACACATGCAAAGCACGGTGAAACAATGCGTGAGCTGTACTGGTCAATCTTGAGAGACATAGCTAACAGTCCGATCTATCAGCAGATTGCAGAGGCTAATGGTCTGAACCCAGCAAGTGTCACTGTTAAATTTAACATTATGACACCTGAAGGCAGCCAGACTATTCAAGCACCAATGTCAGAAGTACTGCAGCAAATCGAGCAGCAGAAGCAGCAAACATTCGGCACTGACCAAGAGCCGAACATGTATGCGCTGTCATAAAAATTTAAGGAGAGCAAATTGAAACCTTATGAAATATATGGAGTGATTGAACACTTCGACAAGCTCATTAACGACGAGCGATTTACACTAGAAGCACGAGCAGCAATGGGTCGAGAATATCTTAACTCGCTGCCTCCTGCGTCACTTAACACATCTTCAGCTAGCACACATAACGCAGTACGCGAATATGTAATTACTAAGCTGAACAGTATTCACGAGGTGATACATGGAGCCGAACGCAACGCTAAATCAAAAGTCGAAGAGATTAAGAGCCAACCCTCAGAAAAAACCAGCGTGGACAAAGCAGAACAAACACCTGCACCCGATAACACGAATGAAGCAGGAGGGCGGACCAAGGTGGCAAAAGCACCTAGCAATGCTAAGAAACGTGGGCGCAAAAAATCATCGGCCTAGAGGAGTACCTGACGGCTGGGGACGACAACCTGAACAGTTGGCTAAAGCTCGTGAAATAGCAAAAGAAAAAGCAGAACAGAAAGTGAAAGATATGATCGATCAAGGCATTTTACCTGATGATGACTCTATCGCTCAGCGTGCTACGCAAGTTCTGTTAGAGATAGCTGAAGGACCTGATGCAGCAACAGTTAAAACTAGTGCTGCAAAAGCTCTTTTGGATTTCACTAAGCAGAAGCCTGTGAACAAGCATGAGGTGAAGGCAGTCGCTGAAGAGTGGCTGGCAAGTTTAGATGACTCAGACGAAAGCGACGAAGATACGCAAAAGATTGAGGGATGATTTTGATTTTTACGCAAAAAACGCGCTCAAAATCAGAACTAAAGATGGTGACGTAACACCACTGCAACTTAATATAGCGCAGCAAGCACTATTAGACGCTGTGCAAAAACAATACGCAGAAGAAAGCAAAATAAGAGTTATTATACTCAAAGCTCGTCAGATGGGATTGTCTACTATGGTAGGTGGTTATCTGTACTGGTGGCTGTCACAACGAAAAGCACAACGTGGCTTAGTTGTAACACATCATGCTGACTCCACACGAGCTTTGTTTGATATGACTCGCAGGTATCATGAGAACTGTCCTGAACCTATTAAGCCTAGCACTAAATACTCATCACGTAGAGAGTTGAACTTCAATGTTCTGGACAGCTCGTACGTAGTTGCGACTGCTGGTGGTGAGTCTGTGGCACGAGGCGAGACAGTGACTGTAGCTCATTTATCTGAGCTAGCTTTCTGGTCTCCGTCGACTGCAGAAGAAAACTTTAACGCTATTATGCAGGCAGTACCGAACAAGCAGAACACCGCTGTGTTTATTGAGTCTACTGCGAATGGTGTATCTGGAAAATTTTATGATTTATGGAAGGGTGCCTGTGAAGGAACTAACGGATTTATACCTGTCTTCTTGCCGTGGTTTATACAAGAAGAATACGCTGAAACGCCTACTGGTGGCATGGAACTTACACCTGACGAGCAAGAGCTCAAAGACAACTATAATCTAAGTGTCGAGCAGCTTGCTTTCAGACGCAAGAAGGTAGCACAAAACGGTATTGATCTATTCAGGCAGGAATATCCATCAAATGCAGATGAAGCGTTTTTGACATCCGGTAGACCAATCTTTAACCCACAGCAGCTAGTCGAAATGTTGGAATATGCAAAACCGCATACACATCGTTTAGCGCTAGAAGACGAAGAGTGGGTCGCTCATCCACGAGGTGAGCTTGTTCTATACAGAGACGTAGATCCAGGCGAGATGTACACAATAGGTGCAGACGTTGCTATGGGCATCAGAGGTGGTGACTATTCGGTCGCACAGGTGCTTGATAGTAAAAAACGTCATGTTGCATCATATCGTGCACATGTTCATCCTGACTTTTTTGCAGATGTGCTACTCAGACTTGGTGAGTTTTTTAACGATGCATATATTATATGCGAGAGTAACTCGCACGGTTTGCTAACATGCACACGTTTATACAAAGATTATAATTACGCAAATTTTCATACAGAAATTGTTGTAGACAAAGTCACTGATAAAGAAACAATCAAACTTGGTTTTTCTACAACAGCTAAGAGTAAACCACTTGTTATTAACGAGCTGCGTGCTGCTATGCGCGAGCAAGAGCTGCAGATCAATGACAAAGTAACACTACGCGAAATGCTAACTTACATCGAAACAGAAACTGGCGGCATGGAGGCTGAAGCTGGATGTCATGACGATTGTGTCATGTCACTAGCACTAGCCAATTATGGACATCAGCAAGGCTGGGAACCAGTAACTGTTTACGATGACTATTACAGCGAGGCAATATAATGGCTGAGACATTTACAGCACTAACAGAAGATGAGCTGCTCAGTCTCGTTCAAGACGAGATCAAAGGCTCTATCGGTTATTCCGACGGCGATCTCAGCCACGAACGGCAACAGATGCTTCGGTACTATCACGCAGAGCTACCTGAGCGGCAGTCAAACGGTAATAGCTCGTATGTGTCACAAGATGTGTACGATGGTGTTGAAGGTTTGAAAGCACTGTTGCTTGAAACATTTTCAGCAGGAACAGATGTTGTGCAGTTTGCACCACAAGGTCCTGAAGATGTAGAGATGGCTCGTGTCTGCACTAGCTACACTAACTATATCATTCATAGACAGAACGATGGTTTCAGTCTGTACAGAGACATTGTTCACGACGGACTAATGGCTCGTAATGGTATTGCAAAGGTGTACTGGGATCAGAAGATAGACACAGTTGAAGAAGAATTTAACAACTTGTCAGCTGATCAACTAGACACACTTATGGCTCAGTCTGATGTAGATGGTCTCGCACAGCTGGATGACTCAAATGGTATGTTGTCAGGTGTATTAAGACGCTCTACTAATAATTCGCAGGTGCGCATAGAAGTCATACCACCTGAAGAGTTTATCATTAATCCAATGTCAACAAGCATTGACGAAGGTTTTGTGGCTCACAGGCGCGTGATGCGCAAAGCAGATCTTATAGCAATGGGTTTCGATGCTGATCTTATTGAAGGCATTGGCTCAGATGAAGATCCGCTAGGTGAAAACTACGACGAGACATATTACCGTCACGAACAGACAGGTCCACAAAAGCTGACACCTGATGAGCATCATCGCCAAGAGCAGATGAAGCAAGTTGTTGTGTATGAGTCTTATGTCGAAGCTGATATGGAAGGTGATGGTGAAGCACGCTTATATAAAGTGATGTCTGCTGGCAACACAATGCTAGACATTGAAGAAGTTGATCGCAGACCATTTATTGTGTTCACACCCATACCAGTGCCACACTCGTTTCATGGCGAAAACTTTGCTTATAAGCTGATGCCAACACAGAACGCAAAAACAGCACTGATGAGGTCAATCCTTGACCATGCTTCTGTAACAACTAATCCTCGCTACCTTGTACAAAAAGGTGCACTAACTAATCCTCGCGAGCTGCTAGACAATCGTTTAGGCGGCATAGTCAATGTGACACGTGTTGATGGTGTTACACCACTGATGCAAAACACACTAAACCCATTTGTGTTTCAGTCCATGCAGCAACTTGAAGAAGACGCAGAAAATACATCTGGCGTGAGTAAGTTGTCACAAGGCTTAAACAAAGATGCAGTGAGTAAACAAAACTCAGCTGCTATGGTCGAGAATTTAGTTAGCTTATCACAGCAGCGTTCAAAGATTATTGCTCGCAACTTTGCAAATAATTTCTTAAAGCCACTTGTGCTTGAAGTGTACAGACTTGCAATAGAAAACGAACAATACGAAAAGATCGTTGAAGTAGCAGGTAACTATGTTGAAATAGAACCACAGGCTTGGAAACAAAGACGAGATGTCGAAGTATCATTCAAGTTAGGTTATGGCGAAAGCGAAAGAGAAGCACAAAAGTTTCAACAGCTTCACGCAATGCTTACGCAAGATCCAGGCATGCAGCAGTTTTATTCTCCCGAGAATAGATACGCTATGGTGCGTCAAGCACTACTCAACGCAGGTATTAAGGATGTCGACACTTTCTTAACACCACCTGAGCAAGTGCCTCCGCCACAGCCTGATCCAGCTGCAGCAATGCAGCAGCAAATTGCAATGAAACAAATGGAGCTCGAAGAGCGCAAAGTGGCGTTGCAAGAACAAGAAGCACAGATGAAGTTGCAGCTCGAACAAGCACGTCTTGAACTTGAGCAGAAGCGCGCTGAAGTTGCTATGGCTACTGCCTACAGCACAGAAGAACGTAAAGACTTTGACAGCGAAATCCGTGCTGACGTCGCGTACGAAGAATTGCAGATGGCTAAACAGACACCTGCAGAAGAACGTACGGCTGTAGTCAGCCCTAATTCCTAGGAGTTATGAATGTTCAAAACATGTAAAACCTGCAAGTCAAAAACACAATGTCGTGCAGCAAAATCATGCAAAAAGCGTAAGAGAAAAGGTGGCTACTAATGCCATCTAAGACAAAGAAGAAAAGTGAGCCTCGGCTGTCAGTCGGTCGAGGTGAGAAATTACCTGCGTCCAAAGGTGCTGGCTTAACTGCAAAAGGCAGAGCTAAGTACAACAGGGCAACAGGTGGTAAACTAAAAGCTCCAGTGACAGGTAAGGTTAAGCCTGGCAGCAAAGCTGCTAAACGACGCAAATCATTTTGTGCCAGATCGAAAGGTTGGACAGGTGAGCGTGGCAAAGCCGCGCGACGTCGCTGGAAATGTTAAGGAGAGCATTGTGGAGACACAACAAATTATTGAGCAGGGGACTCGTGCTGAGACGCTGCTCGCTACAGATGCCTTTAATGGCACTGTACGCAGCCTACTGGACCAATACGTAGGCGTGTTTTTTTCAACCGAACCAGAGCAAGTAGAAGAAAGGCAAGCTGCTTATTACGCTGCACGCTCCGTTCAAGAAATCATAAATACACTTAATCAACAGGTCCTCATGAAAACACAATTGTTAGAGGCCAAGGAGCAATAAATGGACGAGACTACTAAAAGCGTCTCCGAGACCCCGTTAGACCCAATGCAAGAAGCAATGGGTGCTTTTATGCAACGCTGGGAAGACTCTCCGAAAGAGGAGACATCAGAACCCGTTGTTGAAGGCGAAGCCGAATCTGTAGATGTAGAAGTAAGCGAAGAAACAGAAGAGGCTTTTGAAGATCAAGAAGTTATCGAAGAAGTTGAGATAGACCTCGATGAAGAGATCGACACTGAATACGAGACTGAAGAAGAAGCTGAATACGAAATAGCAGCTGATGATTTAGTCACAAAAGTAAAAGTAGGTGACGACGAACTGGAAGTACCTGTCAAAGACTTAAAGAGACTTTATGGTCAAGAGAAAGCGCTTACGAAAAAATCGCAACAAGTAGCAGAAATGCGCAAGGCTCTTGAAGCTGAAACTCAAAAGAATGCTGCCGTGCTGCAAACCTTAATGCAGAAGGCAGAAGAAAAGCTAAAGCCGTACGCTGAAATCGATATGCTGGTCGCTAGTCGTCAAATGGACCCTGATGACTTCGCTCAGTTACGAAAAGAAGCGTCTGCGGCAATGGAAGAATATGAGTTTCTAAACCAAGAGACAGGCAAGTATATAGAGATGATACAAGCAGCCCAGAGTGAACAACTCAAGACAAAGGTTGCTGAGACTATGGAAACACTCAAGGCTGATGTCCCTGAGTGGTCTGAGGATCTCTATAACAAGCTCAGGGAATATGGTGTTAGCCAAGGTATCAGCAAGACTGACATTGATCAGCTCGTTGATCCAGCAGCCATTAAGTTAGTTCTGAAAGCAATGAAGTACGACGCAGCTAAGAAAGTAGCTGTAAAGAAACGTGCCAAAGCGCCCAAGAAAATACTTAAGCCTGGAGCAACAAAGCCAACATCACAAAAAGCACGTGTGACTAAGCAGGCCATGGAAAACCTCGCTAAGTCTGGTTCAACCGATGCAGCACGTGATGCGTTCCTTGCAAGATGGTCTGCTGACAGCAAAACCTAAGAGAAGGAAAATGAGATGGCAACGTATCTCACCTACAACCAGGTCGGCATCAAAGAAGATATTTCTGATATTATCAGCAATATTACGCCGACAACGACTCCCTTCTTGTCATCAATTGGCAAGGAGTCAGTTCACAACACACTGTTTCAGTGGCAAGAAGATAGCCTAGCGGCTGTCGCAGAAAATGCTGAAGTTGAAGGCTTTACAGCTTCATCAGCTACACTGACACCAACAGTGATGCGTTCGAACTACACCCAGATCCAGTCAAAGACAATTAAAGTGTCTGCGACTTCAGACGCAATCGACGCATACGGTCGTGCGCAAGAAACTGCTTACCAACTTTCGAAAAAAGCCGCTGAATTTAAGCGTGATATCGAATTTAACTTGGTTGGTGACCGTACAGTAGGCGGCAACAACGCTGCAGCTGGTTCATCCTCAGCAGCTCGTTTCACAGCCAACATCCACGGTAACGATGCAGGCTCTAATGGCGTGATCGACTCATCAGTTCAAGAAGCTGGTGGTACTGCAGCACTGTCTGAACAGATGATCCTTAACCTTGGCGACAAGCTGTATGATGAAGGCGCAGAAGCATCAGTTCTGATGATCAAGCCTGCTGACTCAACTGTAATCGCTGGTTTCACTCGTTCAGCTGTTGGTTCTGGTAACGCTCGTCAAGAGCACTTCGTTAACGGTGGTCGCACACTGATGAACGTAGTTGATGTCTACATCTCTCCATACGGTGAGCAGCGTGTAGTCATGAACCGGTTCTTGAAGACTGATGTCGCGTTCATGTACGACCCAGCCAACTGGAAGATTGCCGAGCTTCGCCCAATGACTCGCGAGTTACTCGCAAAGACTGGCGATGCCGACACACACATGATGGTAACTGAGTACGGACTCAAGCACGCCAACTACAAGGCGTCTGGTCTGATCACTGCACTTACCTAAGTGATAACGTGGGCACTTCTGGTTTTGCTCTCCTTACAGGAGTGCCCACGCTTATAAGGAGATTACTATGAGTGATAAACTCATCGATACGATTACGAATATACGTCAAGACACTGACGGTTTGTGGCGTACTACACAGCAAGAAATACCTGACTCATATCTGTCTCAGCTCGCTGAAGAGCGCAACGACAATGGCATGACAAAATCTGGTGAGATGATGAAAATGGCATCGATACCTGTTGTCGTCGTTGAAGAGATGGCGAAGCAAGGTTTAGACGTCTACAAAGCACCGATTAAAGACATTATAAAATGGCTCAAGAATAACGAAATGGGACACTTTATTACTTCGGATAAGAGGATATAAAATGGCTACATACGCAGCTTTGCAGCAGGATGTGATTGATCTCGTAAACAGATCTGATTGCACCACCACACTTGCGCAGCAGTTTTTACAACAAGCCCAACGTAAGATTATGCGCACGCTGCGGTTACCTGCGTTAGAGCAGCGCCAACAAATCGTTGTTGGTACTACAACAAACTTTATATATGACTCGACTTCTGGCATTTACTTTATACCGTCCGACTTCATTCAGCTTGTCTACATTTATGATGATGACAACATGCTTGAGCGAGTTCCATTGCGAGATTTTTTAGCAAAAGAGGCTCGTTTTGGTGTTACAGGAAAGCCAAGATTTTACACAAGAATACAAAACGGATTTCAGCTAACGCCAAAACCACAGTCTGGTCATGTGTTTAATGTCATCTATTATATGGACGACCAAGCACTAGTAAATTCAACTGACACAAATGTGTTAAGTACAGTGTGTCCTGACTTATTTGCTTACGCAGCAGCTTTGTATGCTTGTGACTATTTTAACGATAAGCGTAAAGCAGTGTTTGAAGACATGTTTAACAAGCTGCACATAGAAGTGCAGGCGCTCGCTGATGCATCAGATGAAGCAACAGTAGATGCTGCAGTACAGCCTTCATTCCAATACGAAAACGATTTACTTAACTGAGGTTCAATATGTCCAGCTCATTATATCAAGGCATTGGCACCACGCCACAGCAGTTAACTACAACATCACAACAACTACAAGGTTACGTAACCAGCGCTGAGCAAGCAGCAACAAACGCTGGTACATCTCGAGATGCAGCTGAGACAGCTCTCGACCTATTTGACGATCGTTTTTTAGGCGCAAAGAACTCAGATCCGACACTCGACAATGACGGTAACGCTTTAGTCGACGGTGCCATGTATTTTGACAGCACATTAAATGTGATGAAAGTATACGACCTTGCTGGTACAGCATGGCTGCAATTAAACTTAAGCTCATCACAGCAAGCAAGCGTCAACACTTTAGTTTCTGTTATCACACCTACTAATCACATTGCAGCTCTTGGTCCCGTGACCAATGAAATTGCAACAGTCGCAGGTCAAATAAGCCCGACGAACAATCTAGTTGCAGTCGCAGGAGATGCAACAAATATTGGCTTAGTTGCTGGTGTGTCTACTGACGTAGCAACTGTTGCTGGACAGATTAGCCCAACAAACAACATAGCAACTGTAGCAGGACGAGATGCTGATATAGGTACAGTAGCTGCAAGAGACCTAAACATAGGTACTGTAGCCGGACGAGATGCTGATATAGGTACAGTAGCTGCAAGAGATTCCAACATAGGCACTCTAGCTTCTATTTCTGGTGATATAACAAGTTTGGCTAATGCTCTCGGAGCAACAACAACTTACGTTGTAACAGTTGCAGGCGGTGTTTATTACATAGACGGTGTTTCAAATCCGACGCTGACATTTACTAGCGGTAACACATACATATTTGATTTGTCTGACAGCACAAACACTGGACATCCACTTGCATTTAAAGATGGCTCAGGTACTAGCTACACAACTGGTGTCACTACAACAGGCACAGCAGGTTCGACAGGTGCACAAGTACAGATAGATGTTGCCTCCAATGCGCCATCATCACTTCGTTATTACTGCACTGTACATGGCAATGGTATGGGCAACACCATATCAGTGGTGAACAGTAACTTGTCACTTGTGGCATCGAACATCACATCAGTAAACACAGTAGCTAACTCGACCAATCTAGCAAATATCACAGCAGTAGCTGGTGATGCGACTGATATCGGAAACGTGGCTGCAAACATCACTGGAACAGACACGATAGGAACTGTAGCCAACGCTACAAATTTAGCGAATATCACTACTGTTGCTAATGCAACCAACTTGGCAAATATCAATACGCTTGCTAATTCAACGAACTTGGCAAACATAACCACACTTGCAAACAGTGATAATCTGTCAGCTATAAATGGCTTTGCTGCTCGTTATAGGGTTGATACAGCAGACCCCACAACCTCACTTGATGCTGGGGATTTGTTCTACAATACAACCTCGAATACCTTGAAGAGATACAACGGCACTGGATGGATTTCCATAGCCAGTGGCTTGACTGATGTTGTCGCAGACACTTCTCCAAGTCTTGGCGGTTCACTTGATGTTAATGGCAACTCTATTGTCTCGACATCAAACGGAAACATCAGCATTACGCCAGATGGTACAGGCAAGGTAGTTATAGACGGACTGTCACACCCAACAGCCGATGGCACTTCTGGTCAGTTTCTTAAAAC
>CENU01202425.1_pt1 | contig 40801 bp, 51 predicted proteins | sample 361331 | NCBI WGS metagenome assembly CENU01 (sample SAMEA2619766, study PRJEB7988) | marine metagenome | isolation source: saline water (ENVO:00002010), including | reverse complement strand
AGCCTTCCAAGCTGAGGACGAGGGTTCGATTCCCTTCACCCGCTCCATAAAATTAAAAAATATTTTATTAATTTTTTTGTAGATTTTTTAAAATATTCAACTATATATGGTAAATATTCATTCATCGGTAACTCAAAAATCGTAAATAAATTATGATTTAAAACTATTAAGGTAGGAATAAACATGGCTAAAGAAAAGTTTGATCGTAGTAAACCGCATTGTAACATCGGTACAATTGGTCACGTAGACCACGGTAAAACAACATTAACTGCAGCAATTACAAAAGTACTTTCAGAATCTGGTGGTGCTGAGTTCTCTGCATACGACGCAATTGACAAAGCTCCAGAAGAAAAAGCACGAGGAATAACAATTTCAACTGCTCATGTGGAGTATACAACTGAGAACAGGCATTATGCTCACGTCGACTGTCCAGGTCACGCTGACTATGTTAAAAATATGATAACAGGTGCAGCACAAATGGATGGTGCAATTTTAGTGGTGAATGCTGCTGATGGTCCAATGCCACAAACAAGAGAGCATATTCTTCTAGCAAGACAAGTTGGTGTTCCTGCTCTTGTTGTGTACCTAAATAAAGTTGACCAAGTCGATGACGAAGAACTTCTTGATTTGGTTGAGATGGAAGTTAGAGAATTGCTGAGCTCATATGAATTCCCTGGTGACGACATTCCTATTGTTAAAGGATCTGCTCTAGCAGCACTTGAAGGTAGAGACGATGAAATTGGTAAAAACTCAATCATGGAATTAATGGCTGCTGTTGACTCATACATTCCACAACCAGATAGACCAAAAGATCAACCATTCTTAATGCCAATCGAAGATGTATTTTCAATATCTGGCCGTGGTACAGTTGTTACTGGTAGGGTTGAAAGAGGTATTATCAATGTTGGTGAAGAGATTGAAATTGTCGGTATCAAAGATACTGCAAAAACTACATGTACTGGCGTTGAAATGTTCAGAAAACTTCTGGATCAAGGTGAGGCTGGTGATAACGTAGGTATTCTTCTTAGAGGTACAAAAAGAGAAGAAGTTGAAAGAGGGCAGGTTCTTTCAAAGCCTGGTTCAATTACACCACACGCCAAATTTAAGGCAAACGCCTATATTCTTACAAAAGATGAAGGTGGTAGACATACTCCATTCTTCACTAATTACAGACCACAATTTTACTTCCGAACAACTGATGTGACTGGAATTGTTAAATTACCTCAAGGTACTGAGATGGTGATGCCAGGTGATAACATTGAAGTGGATGTTGAATTGATAACACCCATAGCAATGGAAGAAAATCTCAGATTTGCTATTCGTGAAGGTGGTAGAACTGTTGGTGCAGGTGTTGTATCAAAGATTTCTGAATAATTGATGGGCCGCTGTTGGCCCACTATTATTTAATAGGAGTGTAGCTCAACTGGCAGAGCGTCGGTCTCCAAAACCGAAGGTTGGGGGTTCGACTCCCTCCACTCCTGCCATAAATGAAAGTTAATATTGTTAAATGATTAAATTTAGACCTATACAATACGTTCAAGAAATTAAAAATGAAGTCAAAAAAGTTGTTTGGCCAACAAAACGTGAAACTACTGTTACTTCAATAATGGTTTTAATCTTCGTCTTTGTTGCGGCTATCTTCTTTTTAATTGCTGATCAAATTTTAAGTTGGTTTGTTGGCTTAATTCTTGGTATTGGAGGCTAACAATGGCACATAATTGGTATATCGTTCACGCATACTCTAACTTTGAAAAGCAGGTTGCTAATGCGATAAGGGAGCAATCTGTACAAAGAGGAATGGAAGATAAATTTAGTGAGATTTTGGTTCCTACAGAAGAAGTAGTTCAGGTGCGCAAGGGACGGAAAATTCAGTCCGAAAGAAAGTTTTTTCCGGGCTATGTGCTGGTAAAAATGGAAATGACCGATGATGCTTTCCATCTTGTAAAAAAAACTAATAAGGTAGCAGGATTTCTTGGTTCTCAAAATAAGCCGGTACCAATTACAGCTGAAGAAGTAGAAAGAATTATGACTCAAGTGGAGGATGGTGTTGATGGCCCAGTATCATCAATTACATTTGAAATTGGAGAGCAGGTAAGGGTTGCAGATGGTCCTTTCGCGTCATTTAGCGGCATGGTAGAAGAAGTTGACGTTGAGAGATCAAGACTAAAAGTTGCAGTGTCAATTTTTGGAAGGGCTACACCAGTTGAGTTAGAGTACAACCAAGTAGAAAAGGTATAATTATTTTGATTTATCTTACGATTTATGTAATGTGTATTTTATAAAGGCAGGACTTATTATGGCAAAACAAATAACCGGATATTTAAAACTTCATGTTCCAGCTGGTAAAGCTGCTCCAGCTCCACCAATTGGTCCAGCCTTAGGCCAACGTGGACTTAACATAATGGAATTTTGTAAGGCTTTCAATGCTCAAACTCAAGATCTTGAGCCTGAAATGCCAATACCTACAACTATAACCATATATCAGGATAAATCGTTTACTTTTAAAACAAAAACTCCACCAGCATCATATTTACTGAAAAAAGCAGCAAATCTGCCAAAGGGTGGTTCCACTCCTGGGCGTGATACAGCTGGTACTGTAACTAAACAGCAGATAAATGAAATTGCTGAACAAAAAATGAATGATTTAAACGCAAACTCTCTAGAGCAAGCTGCGAAGATCATCGAGGGTTCCGCAAGGTCTATGGGTTTCAAAGTAGCGGAATAGAGGAAAAAATGAGTAAATCTGGAAAAAGATATAATGAAATTGAACTTACTAGAGATAGTCAATCAACATATGACGTTGATCAAGCTATTAAACTGGTAAAAACGAATGCAAAGTCTAAATTTAATGAAACAATTGAGATTTCATTAAATTTAGGTGTAGACCCTAAACAAGCTGATCAAATGGTACGCGGTGTCGTCAGTCTGCCCGCTGGTACTGGGAAAGATGTAAAAGTAGCTGTATTCGCTAGAGATTCAAAGGCACAAGAGGCAAAAGATGCAGGAGCGGATATTGTTGGTAGCGATGATCTTGCTGAGAGTGTTAAATCTGGTAAATTCGAATTTGATCGTGTTATATCAACACCTGATATGATGGCTCTTGTTGGGCAGTTAGGTAAAATACTAGGACCACGTGGTCTAATGCCAAACCCAAAGTTGGGTACAGTAACAGATAATGTTGCAGACGCAGTTAAATCCATAAAGGGAGGATCTGTTGAGTATAGAGTAGAAAAGGCAGGTATTATCCATGCTGGCATTGGAAAAGCTGATTTTACTGAAGAAGCAATCAAAAGTAATGTTAAAGCAATAGTTGAGGCTATACAAAATGCTAAACCAACTGGTGCAAAAGGAACATACATTAAAAATATATCTTTAACATCAACGATGGGTGTTGGAGTGAGAATTGATCCAAATTCAATTATAAATTAATTAATAAAAAATATAGAATTTGATCTTTACATTTAATAATAAAAAGCATACATATACATTAATATGCTTGACCTGTCCAAGATTATAGGTGCTTTTGCTTAATTTCCTATATGAGACATCGATATTGTTACCAAATATCGGCACAGTTAGTATTTATTACTAAGGGCAGGTTCATTTGATTTTTATCAAATGTGAACTTGAAGAGGAGACAACTGTGGATAGACAAAACAAAACGATCTTTGTTAATGAACTAAAAGAAGTTTTTAATAATTCTTCAGTTGTAGTTGTCGCTCAAAATTCAGGACTAACAGTATCAGAAATGAATAAATTGAGAAATGCCATGCGTGAAGCTGGTGGACATGTAAAGGTCATAAAAAATAAACTAACAAAAATTGCACTTGAAGGAACACCGCTGTCTGCAATTGAGGAATATCTCAATGGGCCATCAATGATCGCTTATTCCGACGATCCAATTACAGCTCCTAAAATTACAGTGGAGTTTGCAAAAGCAAATGAAAAGTTTATTGTTTTAGGCGGGTCTCTTCCGGAAAAGAAAATTGATCTTGGAGAAGTTAAACATCTTGCGAGCTTGCCATCTTTAGACGAGCTCAGGGCAAAGATGCTTGGGTTACTCAATGCACCAGCATCAAATATTGCAAGTTTAATAAATACACCAGGAACAAATATCGCTCAAGTTGTGAAGGCTTATTCTGATAAAGCTGAAGCAGCGTAATACTAACTTTTATAATTAATCGAGGAAAAAATGGCAGATTTAGAAAAAATTGCAGAAAGCTTATCAAGTCTAACGATACTTGAAGCTTCAGAATTAACAAAAATTTTAGAAGAAAAATGGGGAGTTACAGCTGCTGCGCAAGTTGCTGTTGCTGCTGCACCAGCCGGTGGTGATGCAGGTGGATCTGCCGCATCAGCTGAGGAAAAATCTGATTTTGATGTAATCTTGTCAAGCATGGGAGATCAAAAAATTAACGTGATTAAAGAAGTGCGTGCTATCACTGGACTTGGGCTAAAAGAGGCTAAAGATCTAGTTGAAGCTGCACCAAAACCAGTCAAAGAGGGTGTATCAAAAGATGAAGCTGATAAAATTAAAGCTCAATTGGAAGGAGCCGGTGCAACCGTTGAAGTTAAATAATTGATTGTGGCGCTTTAGCTATCATATCATCATATATATTTAACTTTTATACGGGAACACAATATGTCTGAAACATTCATTGGACGAAAAAGAATTAGAAAATCATTTGGTAAAATTCGTGAAGTCGCGGAGATGCCAAACTTAATAGAAGTACAGAAATCATCTTATGATTACTTTCTTCAAACTCAAGAGCCTGAGGGTGGTCGTGACGTAAGCGGTCTCCATGCAGTATTTACATCCATTTTTCCAATAACAGATTTCAATGAAACTTCAAGGCTGGAGTTTGTTAAATATGACTTTGATTTGCCTAAATATGATGTTGACGAATGTGTTCAACGTGGTTTAACTTATGCTGCTCCGCTTAGAGCCACACTTAGATTGATTGTTTTTGACGTCGATGAATATACTGAAAATAAATCAATAAAAGATATCAAAGAACAAGAGGTATACATGGGAGATATTCCATTGATGACAAACAATGGAACATTTATCTTCAATGGCACAGAACGTGTTGTCGTTAGTCAGATGCATAGGAGTCCTGGTGTATTTTTTGATCATGATAAAGGAAAATCACACTCAAGCGGTAAGATATTGTATGCAGCAAGAATAATACCATATAGAGGTTCATGGCTTGATTTTGAATTCGATGCAAAGGATCTTGTCTACGCTCGTATAGATAGAAAAAGGAAAATACCGGTTTCAACAATTTTGTATGCTCTTGGATATGACGCTGAAGAAATTTTATCAAATTTTTACAACATACATACAATTGAAAAAAATAAATCTGGTTGGGTTGCAGAATTCAAAGAAGCTCAGTACAAAGGGGTAAAAATTAATTCAGATTTAGTAAACGCAGATACGGGTGAAGTTGCTGTTGAGTCCGGAACAAAAATTACTCCACGTTTGATAAATAAATTACTCGATAGTGGTTTAAAAAAGGTTTTATTCTCGGTAGATGATATAATTGGACAATTCATTGCCGAAGATATTGTTAATATTAAAACTGGTTTGATATATGCCGAATCAGGGGATGAAATTACATCTGAATTGATTGAATTACTCGACAAAAATAAAATAACTAAAATTCCTGTTTTAGAAATTGACCATATTAATACCGGAGCATTCATTAGAGATACTCTAAAAGTTGATAAGAATGAAAACAAGCAAGAAGCTCTATTGGACATATATAGGTTAATGAGACCCGGCGAACCTCCAACCGATGAAACTGCTGAAAGCCTATTTGAAGGATTATTTTTTGATCCCGATAGATATGACTTATCAGCTGTTGGCAGGGTAAAAATGAATATGAGACTTGATCTTGATGCGCCTGATAATCTATGCGTTTTGAGAAAAGAAGATGTTATGGCCGTTGTTAAGCATCTTGTTGAATTAAGAGATGGAAAAGGCGATGTAGATGATATTGACCATCTTGGTAATAGGAGAGTGAGATCAGTTGGTGAACTTGTTGAAAACCAATATAGAATTGGTTTGTTAAGAATGGAACGTTCTATAAAAGAAAAATTGAGTTCAGTTGATATAGATACAGTAATGCCAAATGACCTTATAAATGCAAAACCGATTACTGCATCACTTAGAGAATTTTTTGGTTCATCACAATTATCACAATTTATGGATCAAACAAATCCACTGTCACTAATTACTCATATAAGGCGTGTATCTGCATTAGGTCCTGGTGGACTAACAAGAGAACGCGCTGGGTTTGAAGTTAGGGATGTACATCCAACGCATTACGGAAGAATTTGTCCCATAGAAACACCTGAAGGACCAAATATTGGACTTATCAACTCATTAGCTACATTTGCTAAAGTTAATAAGTATGGTTTTATTGAGAGCCCATACAGGAAAGTTGTTAATAACACGGTTACGGATGAAGTTGTTTATTTATCAGCAATTGAAGAATCTAAATATAATATTGCTCAGGCAAATGCCCCACTTGATAATAAGTCAAAATTCGTTGAAGAGCTTATTAATTGTCGTGTTGCCGGAGATGTTCAATTGATACCAGCAGAAAAAGTGGATTTTATGGATGTTTCGCCAAAACAATTGGTTTCGGCTGCCGCAGCATTAATTCCTTTCCTGGAGAATGATGATGCCAACAGAGCACTTATGGGATCAAACATGCAAAGACAAGCTGTTCCGCTGATGAAAACTGAAGCCCCCTTTGTAGGTACTGGAATGGAAGCTGTTGTTGCAAGAGACTCAGGTGCAGCTGTTACTGCTCGCAGAACTGGAGTGGTTGATCAAGTGGACTCAAATAGAATAGTTATCAGAGCCACAGATGAAAAAGATGCGTCAAAATCTGCCATTGATATCTATAATTTAGCAAAATTCCAGAGATCAAATCAAAATACTTGTATTAACCAAAGACCGCTTGTTAAAGTTGGGGAATATGTTGATCAAGGTGACATAATAGCAGATGGGCCATCTACTGATCTTGGGGATTTAGCACTCGGTAAAAATGTACTCGTCGCATATATGCCATGGAACGGTTATAATTATGAGGACTCTATTCTTATTTCTGAAAGAGTTGTGAGAGAAGATACTTTTACTTCAATTCATCTTGAAGAATTCGAGGTTATGGCAAGGGATACTAAGCTAGGGCCTGAAGATATAACAAGAGATATTCCTAATGTGGGTGAAGAGGCTCTAAAGAATCTTGATGAAGCGGGAATTGTATATATTGGAGCTGAAGTTAAATCAGGCGATATTTTAGTTGGTAAAATAACCCCTAAGGGTGAGAGTCCGATGACGCCAGAAGAAAAGCTTCTTCGTGCAATTTTTGGTGAAAAAGCTACAGATGTTAGAGATACTTCTTTAAGACTTCCGCCAGGCGTGAATGGTACTGTTGTTGAAGTGCGCGTGTTTAATAGGCATGGAATAGAAAAAGATGAGAGAGCTCTTGCTATTGAAAGAGATGAGATTGTAAGATTATCCAAAGATAGAGATGATGAGTTTAATATCTTAGATCGTAATGTCATGGCTAAGCTTCATGATACACTCATTGGTTCTGAAATCTCAAAAGCATCAGGTGGACTAAAAAAAGGAACCAAGATAAACGTAGATAATCTTGATAATATAGATAGAAAAGACTGGTGGAATTTTGTGCTAACAAATGACAAAGTAATGTCTGAAATAGATGCAATGAAAACCCAATATGATCAATCAAGAGAAGCTATTGAAAACAGGTTTATTGATAAGGTTGAAAAGCTTCAGCGCGGTGATGACATGTTGCCTGGCGTCATGAAGATGATAAAAGTCTTTGTGGCTGTAAAAAGAAAGCTTCAGCCTGGTGATAAAATGGCAGGTAGGCATGGAAATAAAGGTGTGGTTTCTAGAATAATGCCTCAAGAAGATATGCCATATCTCGAAGATGGAACACCCGTAGATGTTGTTCTTAACCCTCTTGGTGTTCCGAGTAGGATGAATGTCGGTCAAATTCTTGAAACACATTTGGGATGGGCTTGTAGAGGTCTTGGAAAGATCATCGCAGACTCAATAGATCTTATAAAAACAAGTGATTCAGACGCTAAAGCTTTGAGGAAAACACTAAATGATATCTATGGTAATAACGAAACTATTGACTCTCTTGGAAAAGAAGATTTAGTGGAGTTGGCTCAAAATCTGAAGAAGGGAGTGCCAATAGCAACCCCTGTCTTTGATGGTGCAAGAGAAAATGATATCAACGAGTTGCTTGGAAAGGCGGGATTAGATAAATCTGGTCAAGTCAAACTATATGATGGCAGAACCGGAGAACCTTTTGATAGGAAAATAACAGTTGGTTACAAATATATACTTAAGCTTCACCATCTTGTTGATGATAAAATACATGCAAGATCAATTGGTCCTTACAGCCTTGTAACACAACAACCACTCGGTGGTAAGGCTCAATTTGGCGGTCAAAGATTTGGAGAAATGGAAGTTTGGGCTTTAGAAGCATATGGAGCAGCATATACTCTTCAAGAGATGCTGACAGTTAAATCAGATGATGTGGCAGGAAGAACAAAAGTTTACGAAGCCATAGTCAGAGGAGATGATGCTTTTGAAGCTGGTATTCCTGAGTCGTTCAACGTACTTGTAAAGGAAATTAGATCACTTGGCCTAAATGTTGAATTAAAATCCTCAGAAGTATTTAATGAAGGCTCAGCAAATACGTTGTCCGATATGAGCAGTGAATAATAGGGAAATAATATGAATCAAGATCTCACAAATGTTTTTAATCCAAACTTTTCACAATCACAAATCTTTGATCAAATTAAGATTTCTATTGCATCACCTGAGAAGATGCTCTCTTGGTCTTTTGGTGAAATTAAAAAGCCTGAAACAATAAATTACAGAACTTTTAAACCCGAGAGAGATGGATTATTTTGCTCCAGAATTTTTGGTCCTATAAAAGATTATGAATGTCTTTGTGGTAAATATAAACGTATGAAATACAGAGGTGTTATTTGTGAAAAATGTGGTGTTGAAGTAACTCTTTCTAAAGTCAGGCGTGATCGTATGGGCCACATTGAGTTGGCGGCTCCTGTAGCTCACATTTGGTTCCTAAAGTCCCTACCATCAAGGATTGGATTGCTTCTTGATATGAGGCTTAAGGATCTTGAACGTGTTCTTTATTTTGAAAACTTTATAGTTATTGAACCAGGTTTAACGCCTTTAAAAGAACTGCAACTGCTTACCGAAGAAGAGGTCCTGAATTATAGAGACGAGTATGGTGATGACTCTTTCACTGCGGGAATTGGTGCTGAAGCTATCAGGGACCTACTAATCAATCTTGATCTAGAGAAATTAGCAGACCAACTTCGGGTTGAGATCGATGAGTCCACATCCGAGTTGAAACCAATTAAATTAGCAAAAAGATTAAAGGTAGTTGAGGCGTTTATTAGCTCAGGTAATAAACCGGAATGGATGATTATGACTATTGTCCCTGTTATACCACCTGAACTTAGACCATTAGTTCCATTGGATGGTGGTAGATTTGCTACATCTGATTTGAATGACTTATATCGACGAGTAATCAACCGAAATAATCGCCTGAAAAGATTAATTGAACTTAAAGCTCCAGAAATTATCATTAGAAATGAAAAAAGGATGCTTCAAGAATCAGTTGATGCACTATTTGATAATGGAAGGCGTGGGCGTGTTATAACCGGTGCAAATAAACGACCGCTAAAGTCGCTAGCTGATATGCTAAAAGGTAAGCAAGGAAGGTTTAGACAAAATTTACTCGGAAAAAGAGTGGACTATTCAGGAAGGTCTGTAATTGTTACTGGACCGACATTAAAATTACATCAATGTGGCTTGCCAAAAAGAATGGCTCTTGAACTGTTCAAGCCCTTTATTTATTCTCGCTTAGAAGCAAAAGGTCTCTCTACTACTGTAAAACAGGCAAAAAGGCTTGTAGAAAAAGAAAGACCTGAGGTATGGGATATTCTTGATGAGGTAATTCGTGAACATCCAGTGTTACTGAATAGAGCTCCAACATTACACAGATTAGGTATTCAAGCATTTGAACCAACATTGGTTGAAGGAAAGGCAATTCAACTTCATCCTTTAGTTTGTTCTGCATTTAATGCTGATTTTGATGGTGATCAAATGGCTGTTCACGTGCCTTTATCACTTGAGGCACAATTAGAAGCTAGAGTTCTGATGATGTCTACTAATAATATTTTACATCCCGCAGATGGATCACCTATCATTGTTCCAAGTCAGGACATGGTACTCGGGTTATACTATCTATCACTTGTTAAAGAAAATGAGCCAGGTGAAGGTATGGTATTTGGTAACATGAATGAAATTCACTATGCACTGCAAACGGGAGTTATTTCATTGCACTCAAAAGTGAAAGGAAGGTTTGTTACCAAAGATGCTGAAGGCAATCTTAAAAAAGAAACTCATGAGACAACACCAGGCAGACTGTTGATTGGTGAATTATTGCCAAAATATCACACAATTAAGTTTGCATTATGCAATAAGATTATGACTAAAAAAGATATTTCTAGAATGATTGATGAAGTCTATCGGCACTCTGGTCAAAAAGAAACGGTTATTTTCTGCGATAAAATTATGGCCCTAGGGTTCCATCACGGGTGTCGTGCTGGCATCTCCTTTGGTAAGGATGATATGGTAATTCCTGAAACAAAGTCAAATTTTATTGATGAAACAAATAATCTCGTTAAAGAGTACGAAAGTCAATATAACGATGGTTTAATTACTCAAGGAGAGAAATACAACAAAGTAGTTGATGCATGGGCAAAATGCACCGATAAAGTTGCAGATGAAATGATGGCAAAAATTCAGGTCATTGAAATAGATGATGTAACTAAGAAACAAAAAGACCAAAATTCAGTTTATATGATGGCACATTCAGGTGCGCGTGGTTCTCCTGCGCAGATGAAACAATTAGCTGGAATGAGAGGGCTTATGGCAAAGCCATCTGGTGAAATAATTGAGACACCAATTACATCAAACTTCAAAGAGGGTCTTTCCGTTCTCGAGTACTTCAATTCAACACATGGAGCAAGAAAAGGATTGGCTGATACAGCTCTTAAAACAGCTAACTCAGGTTATTTAACAAGGAGACTAGTTGATGTTGCTCAAGATTGTATAATTCTCGAAAAGGACTGTGGCACTACTAATGGTATTACTCTTAGGAGTGTGATGGATGGTGGTGATACAATCGTCCCAATTGGTGATAGGTTATTGGGGAGATATTTAACAGATGATATTCTTGATCCAGCAACAAATGACGTTTTGTTTGATAAAGATCAAATGATTGACGAAGCTCTTGCGAAAGAAATTGATGAGCGAGGTCTTGATGCTGTGAAGGTTAGGTCTGTGCTAACATGTGATGCAAAAGTCGGAGCTTGTGCAAGATGCTACGGACGTGACTTAGCGCGCGGGACTTCTGTAAATGTTGGTGAAGCCGTTGGAGTCCTTGCCGCACAGTCAATTGGTGAGCCGGGTACTCAGCTGACCATGAGAACTTTTCATATCGGAGGGACAGCACAAGTTGTGGATCAATCATTTATTGAAAGCTCGCATGAAGGGATTGTTTCAATACAGAATCCAATACTTGCAAATGATTCCAATAATAAATTGGTTGTAACTGGTAGAAGCCTAGTTGTTGCTATTCTTGATGAAAATAACGTAGAGAGATCTCAAAATAAAGTTCCATACGGAGCACAGTTATTTGTAAAAGATGGTGAAAAGATTGATAGAGGACAACGAATTGCTTCTTGGGATCCATACACAAGACCAATACTTGCAGATGTTCCAGGAAAAGTCGATTTTGAAGATCTTGTCGATGGTCTTTCAATAGATGAGAGGCTTGATGAATCTACAGGAATATCACAAAGGGTTGTTATTGATTGGAGAAGTTCATCACGTGGCAATAATCTGCAGCCATCTGTTGTTTTGAGTTCAACTTCAAAAAGCAAATCTAAAAGTGATGCTCGTAAATTTGTTCTGCCAGTGAATGCCATACTATCAGTTGAAAAGGATGCTGAAGTATCAGCAGGAGACGTTCTGGCAAGGGTCCCAACTGAAAGTGCAAAAACAAAAGACATAACAGGTGGATTACCTAGAGTTGCAGAATTGTTTGAGGCAAGAAGACCAAAAGATCATGCAATTATTGCTGAGATAAGCGGAATTATTGAATTTGGGAATGATTTTAAAAATAAAAGAAAAATTAGAATTATACCAAATGAAGAAAATGAGCAAGTTCGCGAATACATGGTACCTAAAAATATACATCTAGAAGTGCAGGATGGAGATAAGATTGAAAAAGGCGACTTTATAATGGATGGAAATCCCGCTCCTCATGACATTCTTGCAATTAAAGGCGTTGAAGAACTCGCTTCGTATCTAGTTGCAGAAATTCAAGATGTTTACAGATTACAAGGTGTGACAATAAATGACAAACACATTGAAGTAATTGTCAGTCAGATGTTAAAGAAAGTGGAAATTTCTGATCCTGGTGACTCCAATCTACTGCATGGTGAACAGATAGATAAAATTGATCTCTTAGAATTAAATGAAGAGCTTAAAGCTGCAGGTAAAAAATTAATATCCGGTAATCCTATATTACTGGGTATAACCAAGGCTGCTCTCCAAACCAGAAGCTTTATCTCTGCTGCATCATTCCAAGAAACAACGAGAGTCTTGACTGAGGCATCCATGAACGGTAAATCTGACTTATTACAAGGACTAAAAGAAAATGTTATTGTAGGTAGATTAATCCCTGCTGGAACTGGAAGCGCAATAAGTAAATTGAGACAGGTATCAGTGCATAGAGATAATTTGATTCTACAAGAAAAGAAGAAAGCAGAAGAACTATTATCACAAACATCCGATGAAGCATTAGTCTCAGATCTTATAAAAGTAGCTGATGTTGAAGAGGGCGGAGAGAATTTACCAGTCGAAGAATAGTTTTCACTGTTTTTCAAAAATTGTCATCGCTGAGTGATTTTAGCTGCAATTCTATGATAATAATGCTTGACCTTTTGTTTTTGAAGAAGTATTGTCCGAACATCTGTTTCAATAGGCCGTATGTTGTAACTTAAACGCTATTGAGAAACTAAAAAAAGAACACAAAATTGAAAGGAAATTGGTTAATATGCCAACTATTAATCAACTACTAAGAAAACCGCGTAAACCGCAGGTAAAAAGAAATAAAGTGCCAGCTATGGAGGCTTGCCCACAAAAACGTGGTGTATGCACACGTGTATATACCACCACACCTAAGAAACCAAATTCAGCATTAAGAAAAGTAGCAAGGGTTAGACTATCAAATGGTTTTGAAGTAACAAGTTACATACCAGGGGAGGGGCATAATTTACAAGAACATTCAGTTGTGCTCATCAGAGGCGGTAGGGTAAAAGATTTACCCGGTGTCAGATATCACATTGTTAGAGGGGTGCTGGATACTCAAGGCGTAAAAGATCGAAAGCAAAGACGCTCTAAATACGGCGCTAAGAAACCTAAATAGGGAATTTTAAATGTCAAGACGAAGACGTGCAGAGAAGAGAGAGGTTCTACCTGATCCTAAATTTGGTGATAAGATAATCTCTAAGTTTATGAGCAGCCTAATGCTCTCAGGAAAGAAGTCAACATCAGAAAAAATAATCTATGCAGCTTTCGATAAAATCGAGAAAGAAAGCAAGCAAGATCCCGTAAATGTATTTCATGAAGCGCTTAAAAATGTTATGCCTGACGTTGAGGTCAGATCCAGAAGAGTTGGTGGTGCTACTTATCAAGTCCCTGTTGAAGTAAGAAACGACAGGAAACAAGCACTTGCTATAAGGTGGTTGATTAGTTCTGCAAGAGCTAGAAACGAGAGCACAATGACAGAAAGATTGTCCAATGAACTCATGGATGCTTTTTCAAAAAAGGGTAATGCAGTAAAAAAGAGAGAAGACACTCATAAGATGGCTGAAGCTAACAGAGCATTTTCTCACTATCGTTGGTAATTTAAGAAGAGTAAACAATGGCAAGATCAAATCCTATCGAAGACTACAGAAATATTGGTATCATGGCTCACATTGATGCTGGTAAAACTACTACAACAGAAAGAATTCTGTATTACACAGGAAAAAGTCATAAAATTGGTGAGGTGCATGATGGTGCAGCCACTATGGATTGGATGGAGCAAGAACAAGAAAGAGGAATTACAATTACCTCAGCAGCTACAACAACATACTGGAATGGTAAAAGAATAAATATAATTGATACTCCAGGGCACGTGGATTTCACAATTGAAGTAGAACGATCTCTTCGAGTTCTAGATGGTGCCGTCGCTCTCCTTGATGCTAACGCAGGTGTTGAGCCCCAAACAGAAACAGTTTGGAGGCAAGCAAATAAATATAATGTTCCAAGAATGATCTTTGTAAATAAAATGGATAAGATTGGCGCTGATTTTGATAGATCTGTTGAAATGGTTAAAGAGAGATTGGGTGCGACTCCATTAGTTTTACAAATTCCAATTGGATCTGAAACAAATCTCAAGGGTGTGGTTGATTTAATTGAAATGCGAGCAATTGTGTGGGAAGATGAAAGTCTGGGAGCAAAGTTCAATTATGAAGAAATTCCAGCAGATCTCCTTGAAAAATCAACTAAATATCGGGAACTTCTTGTGGAGACAGTTGTTGAATTAGATGAAGCAGTGATGGAAAAATATCTTGAAGGGGAAGAAATTGATGTTGCTACCCTCAAGTCATTAATTCGCAAAGGTACATGCCACAATACATTTTACCCTGTATTCTGTGGGTCAGCGTTTAAAAATAAAGGCGTACAGCCATTGCTGGACGGTGTTATAGATTATCTACCTTCTCCAATGGATGTTGAGCAAATAAAGGGTATAGATTTAAAAACTGAAACAGATATTCTTGTTAAATCCTCAGATAATGAAAACGTTTCATTGCTAGCCTTCAAGGTTATGAATGATCCATTTGTTGGTTCTCTAACATTCTGTAGAATATACTCGGGTAAAGTTGAAAGTGGTATGCAATTACTCAACTCCGTTAAAGACAAAAAAGAAAGAGTTGGTAGGATGCTACTAATGCACTCAAATTCTAGAGAAGATATAAAAGAGGCTTATGCTGGAGATATTGTTGCATTAGCTGGTTTAAAACTTACTACAACTGGCGATACTTTATGTGATCCTTCACATCCTATAGTTTTAGAAAGGATGGAGTTTCCTGAGCCTGTCATCGAAATAGCAGTAGAACCAAAAACAAAAGGCGACCAAGAAAAAATGGGAGCCGCACTCGCAAGACTTGCGCAGGAAGACCCATCATTCAGAGTTTCATCAGATGATGAATCAGGGCAGACAATCATCAAAGGTATGGGCGAACTTCACCTTGATATTCTCGTAGATAGAATGAAGAGAGAGTTTAAAGTTGATGCTAATATTGGCGCTCCTCAAGTTGCCTACAGAGAAACAATTACTAAGCCATCTGAAGTAGACTATACGCATAAAAAACAATCAGGGGGTGCAGGACAGTTTGCTCGTGTAAAAATGACAATCAGCCCAGGCGAAGCTGGAACTGGTTTCGTCTTTGAGAATAAAATTGTTGGTGGTGCTATTCCTAAAGAATACATCCCTGGAGTCGAGAAAGGGATTGCATCTGTATTGGATAATGGAGTCCTAGCTGGGTTCCCGCTCTTAGATATACATGTGGTTCTGCATGATGGTGCATATCACGATGTTGACTCATCAGTTATGGCTTTTGAAATTGCTGGAAGAGCTGCATTTAGAGAAGCTGCCCAATCTGCTGCACCAAAACTTTTAGAACCAATTATGGATGTTGAAGTAGTAACACCTGAAGAATATATGGGTGATGTGATTGGTGACTTGAATTCACGCAGAGGTCAGATTGCGGGTACTGAAGCACGATCAAATGCTACTGTGATAAAATCAAAGGTTCCATTGGCTAATATGTTTGGTTATGTAAGTCATCTTCGTTCAATGAGTCAAGGACGCGCTCAATTCACTATGCAGTTTGATCATTACGAGCAAGTTCCACAGGCTGTTTCAGATCAAGTTATTGCAAAGTTTGCTTAAATAGAAAGAATTAAATATGCAGGGACAGAATATACGTATCAGACTAAAAGCTTATGACCATAGGCTACTGGATAACTCTACTTTGGAAATAGTTAATACCGCAAAGAGAACCGGAGCCAGTGTAAGAGGTCCTATACCCTTACCAAGGCGAATTGAAAAATTCACTGTACTACGTGGACCGCATATTGATAAGAAAAGTAGAGAACAATTTGAAATAAGAACTTACAAAAGACTTCTTGATATTGTTGATCCTACTCCGCAAACAGTTGACGCTCTAATGAAATTAGACCTGTCAGCGGGTGTCAATGTAGAAATTAAATTATAGGATTTATTATTAAGATGAGAGTTGGATTGATTGCAGAAAAATTAGGAATGATGAGAGTGTTTACTGATGCTGGACAACACATACCTGTTACAGTGTTATCAATAGCAAACTGTCAAGTTGTCTCACATAAGACAAAAGAACTAGACGGTTATTCTGCCATACAACTTGGGGCCGGTTTACCTAAAACAAAAAATGTAACAAAACCTATGCGTGGGCATTTTGCAAAACATAAAGTTGAGCCTAAATCAAAGCTAGTGGAATTCAGAGTTGACGATGATAAATTTATTCAGATTGGTTTAAAAATGAAAGCCGATCATTTTGTGCCAGGTCAAAAAGTAGATGTGACTGGTACTAGCATTGGTAAGGGATTCGCGGGCGCAATGAAGCGCCATAACTTTGCGGGTCTTAGAGCCTCACATGGTGTTTCAATTAGTCACAGGAGCCATGGTTCAACAGGACAATGTCAGGACCCAGGCAAGGTTTTTAAGGGTAAAAAAATGGCTGGTCATATGGGAGCTGCAAAGGTGACAGTTCAAAATTTATTAATTCATTCAGTTGATATAGAAAAGGGTCTTATTTTTGTCCATGGTGCCGTGCCTGGGCATAGTGGCGGTTGGGTAACAATCAAGGACTCTGTAAAACTGATACCATCAATTGAGCTTCCTCAGCCGGGTAGTTTTATTGATCCAAATCTATCAAAGTCTAGTGCTGTTGAGGATAATTTAGAAAGTAAAATGGAGATAGATGATTTAAATAATGAAGTAAAAACTGATACAGAAACAGATGAATCAAATAATGATAATGATCAAAATCAAGATATAAAAAGTGTTGGCAATCAACAAGAAGACTCATCAATTAGCGATCCAGAGGATGGTGAACAAAAATGAAAATGAATGTTATTGACATATCATCTAAGGCGTCCGGCACTATTGATCTTAAAGATACAATATTTGGACTAGATCCTAGAAAAGATATTTTGCATAGAACAGTTGTTTATCAGTTGGCAAAAAGAAGATCTGGAACGCATAAAGTAAAAAATAGATCTGAAATTACAGCAACTACAAAAAAGATGTACAAACAAAAAGGTACTGGTAGTGCACGTCATGGATCAAAAAAAGTTCCTCAATTTAGGGGTGGTGGAAGAGCATTTGGTCCTACACCAAGAGATCATTCTATTAAGCTTACAAAGAAATTCAGAAAACTTGCATTGAAACATGCTTTGTCTGCAAAGATAAAAGAAGGTAATGTTGTTATACTGAGCGAAGCGAAGCTCAAAAGTCCCAAAACAGCAGAACTGGTTAAAAGTTTGGATAAGTTCTCAGTGACTTCAGCTTTATTTCTTGATGCCATTGAATTTGATAAAAATTTTGAATTAGCGTCCATGAATATCCCCAATATAGATATTCTTCCAGTTCATGGTATGAATGTTTATGACATCTTGAAAAGGGATAAGCTGTTTATTACTAAGAATGCTATAACAGAAATTGAGGGTCGTTTAGATGAATGAAATAGAATTATATGACATTATACGAAACCCAGTTATTACTGAAAAGGCTACTTTGGTATCTGAAAATGGTCAAGTGATCTTTGATGTTTCAAAAACGGCAACAAAAACACAAATCAAAGAGGCAATAGAAACTCTTTTTAAAGTAAAAGTTAAGTCGGTAAACACTCTTATACGTAAGGGAAAGGTTAAGCGTTTCAAGGGAAGAATTGGTAAAAGATCTGACGTCAAGAAGGCAATTGTATCACTTGAAGACGGTCAGAGCTTTGATTTTACAACAGGTATAAGTGGATAATATTATGGCACTAAAATCATTCAAACCAAATACACCAGGGCAAAGAGGACTAGTATTAGTATCTAGGGATAGCCTATGGAGTGGTAAACCAGAAAAAACCCTCACAGTTGGTCTAACAAAATCTGGTGGAAGAAATAATAATGGTAGAGTAACCGCTAGAAGAAGGGGCGGCGGACACAAGAGGTTATATAGGATTATTGATTTTAAAAGAAATCACCATGATATTCCTGCAACAGTCGAAAGAATCGAATATGATCCTAATAGATCTGCATTCATAGCACTTCTATCATATGAAGATGGGACTAAATCTTATATTTTGGCTCCGCAAAGATTATCTGTTGGAGATGTAATTTCTTCAGGTCCAAAATCTGATATTAAGCCTGGAAATGCTTTGCCTTTAGCCAATATTCCAATTGGTACTATAATTCATAACGTTGAACTTAAGCCTGGAAAAGGAGGGCAAATAGCTCGTTCTGCAGGGACCTATGTTCAGCTTGTTGGTAGAGATCAAGCATATTCAATCTTAAGATTAAACTCTGGTGAACAAAGAATGACTAGATCAGAGTGTATGGCAACAATTGGTGCAGTATCAAACCCTGATAATAAGAATATCAAACTAGCAAAAGCTGGAAGATCACGTTGGTTGGGTAAAAGGCCATCTGTTCGTGGTGTCGCTATGAACCCAATTGACCATCCACATGGTGGTGGGGAAGGTAAAACTTCTGGAGGTAGGCATCCAGTTACACCGTGGGGTAAACCAACCAAAGGTAAAAAAACCAGAAGTAATAAGTCTACTGACAAGCTGATACTTAGAAGCAGGCATTTGAAAAAGAAAAGGTAAAATATAAATGGCTAGGTCAATCTGGAAAGGACCGTTTGTTGACGGTTATTTGTTAAAGAAAGCTGAGAATGCTAGAGCATCAGGTCGTAACGATGTAATTAAGATATGGTCAAGAAGATCAACCATTCTTCCTCAGTTTGTTGGGTTAACTTTTGGTGTTCACAATGGCCAAAAACATATTCCTGTTCTAGTCACTGAAGAAATGGTTGGTAGAAAGTTTGGTGAGTTCTCTCCTACAAGGACTTATTATGGTCATCTTGCAGACAAGAAAGCTAAAAGGAAATAATTATGGCCCCAAAATTACAAGAAGGTATGGCTTTAGCCATAACAAAAAATCTAAAAATTAGTTCACAGAAATTAAATCTTGTTGCTGCTATGATTAGAGGTAAAAAAGTTGATAAAGCAATTAATGATCTGCAGTTTTCAAGAAAACGGATTGCACAAGATGTACTTAAAACTCTAAAGTCTGCCATAGCAAATGCTGAAAACAACCATAATTTAGATATTGATGAACTATATGTAAATGAGGCCTATGTCGGTAAAAATTTAGTACTTAAAAGATGGAAGCCAAGAGCAAGAGGTAGAGTTGGAAGAATTCAAAAACCATTTAGCCAACTTACTGTTGTTGTTAAACAACTTGATAATGAGGAATCAAAGTAATGGGTCAAAAAGTATCTCCAATAGCACTAAGACTTGGGATTAACAGAACGTGGGACTCACGTTGGTTTGCTGAGAAAAATGAATATCCAAAACTTCTTATGGAAGATAGAAAAATAAGAAGTCTTGTCAATGGGTTAAAGGCGACTGCAGCAATTTCTAAAATTGTTATTGAGCGTCCCCACAAGAAATGCAACGTTACAATTTATTCCGCGAGACCAGGGATTTTAATTGGCAAGAAAGGTTCAGATATTGAGCTTATCAAAAACAAAATACAAAAAATAACTAATACAGACGTATCAATAAATATACTTGAAGTTAAAAAACCTGAAATAGATGCTACTTTAGTTGCTGAGTCAATTGCACAGCAGCTAGAAAGAAGGGTTGCGTTTAGACGTGCTATGAAAAGAGCTGTGCAAACAGCATTAAGAATGGGTGCTGGAGGAATCAGAATAAACTGTGGTGGAAGACTTGGGGGGGCTGAAATTGCAAGAACAGAATGGTATAGGGAAGGAAGAGTGCCACTTCATACATTAAGAGCAAATGTTGATTATGGTGTTGCAACTGCTCAAACAACTTATGGTGCAATTGGAATTAAAGTATGGATTTTTAAAGGCGAAGTACTTGAACATGATCCTATGGCTCAAGAAAAAAGCATAACTGGCAATCAAGATCAAACTCGTTCAGCTAAGGTAGAAATCTAGGGAATTAATCATGTTACAACCAAAGAGAACTAAATTCAGAAAAATGCATAAGGGTAGAATCAGTGGTAATGCCAAGGGTGGCTTTACTCTAAATTTTGGATCATATGGTTTAAAATCATTAGAACCATCCCGAGTGACAGCTAGACAAATCGAAGCTGCTAGACGTGCAATGACTAGACATATGAAAAGAGCTGGCAGAGTTTGGATTAGAATATTTCCTGATGTTCCTGTTTCAAAAAAACCTACAGAAGTTAGGATGGGTAAGGGAAAGGGATCAGTGGAATATTGGGCAGCAAAAGTTAAACCAGGAAGAATGATGTTTGAGATAGATGGTGTGCCAGTTGATGTCGCCCGTGAGGCGTTGTCACTTGCAGCTGCTAAATTACCAGTTAAATGTAAATTTGTATCAAGAATAAGTGATGTTAATTAGGTTCTAGAATTATGAAGACAAGTGAAATAAGAGAGTTATCAAAAGATCAAATTACTGATGAACTCGTAAAGTTTAAAAAAGAGCAATTAAATTTACGGTTTCAAAAAACCAGTGGTCAATTGGACAATACGGCAAGAGTTAGATTTGTGAGAAGAACAATAGCAAAACTTAAGACAATACAAAACGAGAAAAACATAATACAGGAGAAGAAATAATGCCAAAGAGAATACTCTCAGGTGTTGTAGAAAATAATAGTCTCGACAAAACGATAGTTGTACGAGTTGAAAGAAGGTTTATTGACCCTCTATTAAAGAAAACTGTTAGAAGGTCTAAAAAATATCATGCGCATGATGAGGAAAATAAATACAACATCGGAGATCAAGTGCGAATTCAAGAATCAAGACCATACTCTAAACTCAAAAGATGGATAGTGTTATAGGATATTAAAGGGATAATAGAAAATGATCCAAATGCAAACAAATCTAGGCGTAGCTGATAACTCTGGAGCAAAAAGAGTTCAGTGTATTAAAGTGCTTGGTGGTTCAAAAAGAAAAACTGCTCACATTGGTGATACAATAGTCGTAACGGTGAAAGAGGCAATCCCACGTGGCAGAGTGAAAAAAGGTGACGTGCTTAAAGCTGTAATTGTTAGAACTGCAAAAGGGATCTTAAGGAATGATGGAACAGCAATAAGATTTGATGGAAATGCTGCTGTATTAATTAACAATCAGGGTGAGCCTATCGGGACAAGAATTTTTGGACCTATTACAAGAGAATTAAGGGCAAAAAATCATATGAAAATTATATCACTTGCGCCGGAGGTGCTCTAATGGCAGCTAAAATTAAAAAAGGAGATAATGTCATAGTTCTTGTCGGGAAAGATAAGGGCAGAACTGGTACTGTCCTTACAGTATTTCCTGATGAAAATAAATTAATTGTTCAAGGTATAAGCATTAAGAAAAAGCACCAAAAACAAACACAAACGCAGCAAGGCGGAATCATAGAAAAAGAGGGCAAAATTCATGTTTCAAATGTTGCCTTAATCGATCCAAAAGACTCAAAAGCATCAAAAGTAGGATTTAAATTACAAAAAGATGGACAAAAGGTTAGATTCTATAAAAAGTCTGGGGAGCTAATAGATGACAAATAATTATATACCTCGTATGAAAACACATTATGATGATGTCGTAGTAAAGGATTTATTGGATAAATTCAATTACACTAATTCTATGCAAATACCTAAGCTTGATAAGATTGTTATCAATATGGGACTGGGGGACGCAGTATCAGAGTCAAAGAAAGCGGATATAGCCATTGAAGCACTAGGACTTATTGCTGGACAAAAACCAGTTTTTACAAAAGCAAAAAAATCGATTGCTAACTTCAAATTAAGAGAAGGAATGGTGATAGGTACAAAAGTAACGCTTAGAAAATCTAGGATGTATGATTTTGTTGACCGATTAATAACAATAGCGCTACCAAGAGTAAGAGATTTTAGAGGTATAAGTTCAAAAAGTTTTGATGGTAATGGTAATTACGCAATGGGTATTAAGGAGCATATTGTGTTTCCAGAGATTAATTATGACAAAGTAGATGTCATTAGGGGTATGGATATAATCATTTGCACAACAGCGCAAACAGATGAAGAAGCAAAAGTATTGTTATCAGGGTTGAATTTCCCTTTTAGGAATTAGTAATAGGAGCAAAAATGTCTAAGGTAAGTATTACAGAAAGAAATAAGAAAAGATGGAATTTGAGTAAAAAATACTCTGCAAAGAGAACTGCGCTCAAAGAGCTATCAAAAAATAAAACTTTATCAATGGAAGAACGTTTTCAAGCTGCTGTAAAACTTGCAAAACTTCCAAGGAATTCAGCTCCTATAAGATATAGAAATAGATGCGCTATTACCGGTAGGCCACGTGGATATTATAGAAAACTAGGAGTGTCCAGAATTGCAGTTAGAGACTTAACAGCAGAGAGCCAAATACCTGGTATGACAAAGTCAAGTTGGTGAGGATGTAAAAATGATGACAGATCCATTAGCAGATATGCTAACTAGAATAAGAAATGCACTTTTAAGAAAAAAATCAACCGTTCTAACACCCGCTTCTAAGCTCAGGGAAAATGTATTATTAGTGCTGCAGGATGAAGGGTATATAAGAGGATATACTAGAATAGAGGTTGAAGGGCAATTTCCTATGTTTGAGATTGAACTTAAATATTATGAAGGAGACTCTGTTATTAAAAGATTGGAAAGAGTATCAAAGCCTGGGCGAAGAGTATATTCATCTGTATCAGAGCTACCTCGTGTATTCAATGGTTTAGGTGTTTCCATATTATCCACCTCAAAAGGTGTAATGTCTGATGTTAACGCAAGAGAAGCTAACGTAGGTGGGGAGATACTTTGTAAAGTATTCTAAATGAGGAAAAGATGTCAAGAATTGGAAAAAAAGCAATAGATATACCTGATAATGTGAAAGCAATTATTACTAATGGTATTATTACTGTAACAGGTCCTAAAGGTGAATTATCTGCCACACTCTTTGATGATGTTGATGTGCAAATTAATGATAGTTCAATTAATGTAATTCCAAAGAGCCCTAATAAAAAAGCACGTTCTTTTTGGGGGCTAACTAGAACATTAATTGATAACTTAGTTGCGGGTGTTTCTGAAGGCTTTATAAAAACACTTGAAATTCAAGGAGTTGGCTATAGGGCTCAGGTGCAAGGTAATACTCTCCAACTTGCACTCGGATTTAGTCATGATGTAAAATATGAGGTTCCAGAAGGAATTGAAATAAAGTGTTCTAAACCTACTGAAATAACAATTGAAGGTATAGATAAACAAAAAGTTGGACAAACAGCAGCTGAGATCCGAAGATTTAGACCACCTGAGCCTTATAAGGGCAAAGGCATTAGGTACAAAGATGAATACGTATTTAGAAAAGAAGGCAAGAAAAAATAGAGTTCAAGATGGCATATTTAGATATTAAAATAAAAAGAAAAAAAAGAGTAAGAAGAGCTTTGAAAACAAACAAAGATCAAAGACCAAGACTGAGCGTCTTTAGGTCTTCCAAAAATATATATGCTCAAGTCATAGATGATATTAATGGAAAAACTCTCGCTTCAGCATCCACTTTAGAAAAAGATATACGTAAAGATAATGGTTCTGATGTAAAGGCAGCTGAGAATATTGGTAAATTAATAGCGGAGAGAACACTTAAAGCTGGTGTTGAAAAGGTTGTTTTTGATAGGAGTGGTTATCTATATCACGGTCGTGTCAAAGCGCTCGCTGACTCTGCTAGAGAAAATGGACTGCAATTTTAAGGAAGTGTAAAGTATGGCAAGATCACAAGTAAAGACTAAAGAAGAAAATAATGACCTGATTGATCGTCTTGTTCACATCAATAGGGTGGCAAAAGTTGTAAAAGGTGGACGAAGATTTGGTTTTGCAGCATTAGTTGTGGTTGGAGACCAAAAGGGAAAAGTTGGTTTTGGGCATGGTAAAGCAAAAGAAGTGCCTGAGGCTATAAAAAAAGCAACAGACGATGCCAAAAGAGAGATGATTAAAGTACCACTAAGAGACGGTAGGACACTCCATCATGATGTACAAGGCCACCATGGCGCAGGTAAAGTCATTTTGCGAACAGCACCTTCGGGTACTGGCATAATTGCTGGTGGACCAATGAGGGCAATTTTTGAAGCGTTAGGCGTACAAGATGTTGTTGCCAAGTCGCAAGGTACATCAAATCCTTATAACATGGTTAGAGCAACATTTAATGCGCTTAAAAATGAACAAAGTCCAAGAATGATTGCTTCGAGGAGAGGGCTTAAAGTGAGTAATCTCATCACGAGAAGAAAAGAACAAAATGTTGAAGTTGATGGATAGTAATATGTCAAATAAAGTAAAAACTATAACAGTAAAGCAAATTGGTAGCTCTATAGGTAGAAAATTTGACCAAAAACAAACCCTAGTTGGGCTTGGTTTAAACAAAATAGGTAGGGTTAGAGAATTAGAAGATACGCCTTCTGTAAGAGGCATGGTTAGAAAAGTAAAACATCTTGTTGAAATAATTGAGTAAAATAGGATCATTATAATGCGATTAAACGAATTATCCGATGTAAACGGTGCTAAAAAAGATCGAAAAAGAGTTGGTCGAGGAATTGGCTCAGGAACTGGAAAAACTGCTGGCAGAGGAGTAAAAGGACAAAAATCTCGTTCTGGTGTTGCAATAAAGGGCTTTGAAGGTGGACAAATGCCGTTACATCGAAGGTTGCCTAAGAGAGGTTTCAATAACATTTTTGCAAAAGAGTACAATATTTTTAATTTGGACAGAATTCAATATTTTATCGATAATGGTAAAATAAACGATAAAGAGGTCATCAATACAGAAAATTTACTTAAGGCTAGACTAATTAGTAAAGAAAAGAATGGCCTTAAAATATTAGGCAGAGGTAATCTAAAATCTAAGGTGGCATTTGAAGTATCTGGTGCCTCAGAAAAGGCTATCAAATTAATTGAGAAATCAGGTAGTAAGATTACGATTATTGGATCTGCTGAAAAATAAGACAACATAGAAATAATCATTGTGGTAATTTATGGCATCTGCGGCTGAACAACTAGCGTCAAATATTAATTTTTCAACTTTTGCTAAAGCAAAAGATCTCAAGCAAAGAATCTTATTCACTCTTGGCGCATTGCTTATATACCGATTAGGGACATTTATTCCTTTACCGGGCATAAATACGAGTGCATTAAATGATTTATTCCAACAAAATCAAAGTGGAATACTTGGTATGTTTGATATGTTTGCGGGTGGTGCTGTTGGGCGAATGGCAATATTTGCTCTCAACATCATGCCGTATATTTCTGCAGCTATTATAATGCAACTCCTAGTAGCAGTTTCGCCAGCTCTCGGACAAATGAGAAAAGAAGGTGAAAGAGGGCGAAAACAAATAAATCAGTATACCAGATATGGTACAGTATTCCTGGCTGCTTTGCAGGCTTGGGGTATTTCAATAGGTTTAGAAGGGGCTGGTGATATAGTAATTGATCCTGGTCTTTATTTTCGTATGTCAGCAGTTATAACCTTAGTTGGCGGGGTTGTTTTTCTTATGTGGATAGGTGAACAAGTAACGGCCAGAGGTATCGGAAATGGTATCTCATTAATAATATTTGCAGGTATTGTTGCCGAACTGCCCTCTGCTTTAGTAAATACTCTCGAATTAGGTAGACAGGGAGCACTATCAACATGGTTGATATTAGCTGTGATACTCCTGGCTATAGCAGTTATTGTTGTTATCGTTTACGTTGAAAGAGCTCAACGAAGGTTAATTGTGCAATATCCACGTCGACAACAAGGCAATAAGATTATTGAGGGTGATAGTTCCCACTTGCCACTCAAGATAAATACAGCCGGTGTTATTCCCCCAATTTTTGCTTCATCCTTACTGCTGCTGCCAATGACTGTTGCAAATTTTTCAACGGGACAGGGTCCAGAATGGCTAAATATAATAAGTTCGTATTTAGGTAGGGGGGCACCACTATACCTAACTTTCTATATATCACTAATTGTATTCTTTGCCTTTTTTTATACAGCAATCGTATTCAATCCATCAGATACTGCCGATAATCTAAAAAGACAAGGTGGATTTATTCCGGGTATTAGACCAGGTGAAAAAACAGCAGAATATATAGATTATGTCTTAACAAGAATAACGTGTGTTGGTGCAGCATATTTAGCTGCAATATGTATTTTACCAGAGATATTAATGTCGTACGCAGCAATTCCTTTTTATTTTGGAGGAACGTCTTTATTGATCGTGGTTAATGTTACCATGGATACCGTCTCCCAAGTACAGAGTCACTTATTAGCACATCAATACGAAGGGTTAATCAAGAAGGCCAACCTTCGAGGTAAAAAGAGATGAATCTAATTTTATTAGGTCCACCAGGATGTGGAAAGGGTACACAGGCAACATATATTGTTGAAAAATATGACTACGTTCAGCTTTCCACTGGAGATATGCTAAGAGAAGCAATAAAAAACAATACTCCGACTGGTAAGATTGTCAAAAATGTCCTTGCAAGCGGCAAGCTTGTAGATAACGAATTAATTATACAGATAATGAAAGAAAAGATTGAAGAAACAGCAACTAGTCCAGGACGTATATTTGATGGGTTCCCGAGAACACTGGCTCAAGCAGAGAGTTTGAATGCACTGCTGTCTCAAAATAATTTAAGCATCAATTTGTTAATTGAATTGGTTGTAGATCAGGAAGAGCTATTTGAGCGGATAACAAAAAGGGCTTCTGAAAGTGATTCAGTTCGTGATGATGATAATGCTGATGTATTAAGAAAAAGATTAGATGTCTATAATAAAGAAACAAGGCCAATAATTGCATTTTATGAAAAAGATTTTTTTGTGAATAAAATAGATGGAATGCAGGATATCAGTACCGTAAATAAGCTTATAGATAAATTGATAGAGAACAACACGAAGCACTAGAATTTTTGGATCGATTGTAATTGATAATGGTATTAAATATTGATATAAAAGCATGATAATTATGTCTAAATGTTTTTATCAAATATTTATCTTAAAAAAGGAGATATAAATTGGCTAGGATAGCAGGAGTTAATATTCCAACGAATAAACGAGTTGAAATTGCTTTGACATCAATACATGGTATTGGACCAATGAAGGCAAAAGAAATATGTACTAAGGTGAATATTGAAAGCACAAAAAGAGTAAATCAACTAACGGATGCTGAAGTTATAGCAATTAGGGAAGCAATTGATAATGATTATGTTGTTGAAGGTGATTTGCGTCGTGAAGTTGCAATGAATATAAAAGGAATGATGGATCTTGGATGTTACAGGGGGCTAAGGCATAGAAGAGGTCTTCCAGTAAGAGGACAAAGAACACATACAAATGCAAGGACAAGAAAAGGTCCTGCGAAACCAATAGCAGGCAAGAAGAAGTAGTGAGGATCCATGGCCAAAGATAAAACGAGAGTAAAAAGACGCGAAAAGAAAAATATCTCATCTGGTATCGCGTATGTTAACGCAACATACAACAATACTATGATAACAATAACAGATGCTCAAGGTAACGCAATATCATGGTCGTCTGCTGGTGGCATGGGTTTTAAGGGATCAAGAAAATCAACACCTTATGCGGCTCAAGTGGCTGCTGAAGATGCTGCAAAGAAAGCTATGGAGCATGGCATGGCAACCATTGAGGTAATGGTTAAAGGACCTGGAACAGGAAGGGAGTCTGCACTTCGCGCCCTACAATCTACAGGTTTTACAATAACATCAATAAAAGATGTTACTCCAATACCTCATAATGGATGTAGGCCTCCGAAAAAGCGTCGAGTATAAACAATAGATAGCGCGTTAAATTTAAAACATTGAGGGAAATACCGTGATAGAAAAAAATTGGCAAGAGTTAATTAAACCAAATAAAATTGAATTAAAAGAGGATAACTCTGAAAAGAATATATCAGTTCTAACAGTAGAACCTCTTGAAAAAGGCTTTGGATTAACAATAGGAAATACACTAAGGAGAATACTTCTGTCATCTCTACAAGGTAGTGCGATTACATCCGTAAAAATTGATGGTGTTCTTCACGAGTTTTCAGCAATATCAGGAGTTAGAGAAGATGTAACTGATATTATCTTAAATATAAAAGACATAGCACTGAAAATGCATATAGATTCAGAGGTGAAGCTTATACTTAATAAGACAGGTCCGTGTACAGTACTAGCTGGTGATATAGAGTCATCATCTGATGTTGAAATACTCAATCCGGAAACGGTTATTTGTACACTTGATGATAAGGTGAATATCAGGATGGAGTTTATAGCAAGAACAGGAAGAGGCTATGTACCAGCTGAGAAAAATAGGTCTGAGGATGAGCCTGTTGGTTTAATACCAATAGATAGTTTGTTTTCTCCAGTAAAACGCGTTTCTTATGAAATTGAAAATACAAGAGAAGGGCAAATATTAGATTATGATAAACTAAATATGACTATCGAAACGGACGGTTCTGTAAGACCTGAAGATGCAGTTGCGTTTGCTGCAAGAATTATGCAAGATCAATTAGATGTATTTGTTAATTTTGAAGAACCTGTTGCTCCAGTGATTGAAGATAAAGCACCTGAGTTAACATTTAATCCAGCATTGCTTAAAAAAGTTGATGAACTTGAATTATCTGTTAGGTCAGCAAATTGTCTAAAAAATGATAATATAGTTTATATTGGTGATTTAATTTTAAAATCTGAGTCTGAGATGTTAAGGACACCTAACTTTGGTAGAAAATCACTTAATGAAATAAAAGAAGTGTTAGCTCAGATGGGATTACATTTAGGTATGAATATACCAAATTGGCCTCCAGAAAATATAGATGATCTCGCAAAACGATATGAAGATAGTTACTAACAGGATAATAATTTAGGAGATTTATTATGCGCCATAATAATTCAGGTAGAAAACTTAATAGAACATCAAGCCACAGGAAGGCAATGTTCTCCAATATGGCAAATGCGCTGATCAAACATGAGCAGATCGTAACTACTTTACCAAAAGCAAAAGAATTGAGACCAATAGTCGAGAAATTGGTTACCTTGTCAAGAACAAATAGCCTTCATAAAAGAAGGCAAGCAATATCTAAACTGGGTGATCTAACTATGGTATCTAAACTTTTTGATGTTCTTGGACCGAGATATGCTGAAAGAAGTGGAGGTTACACAAGAATTATTAAAGCTGGCTTTAGGTATGGTGACTCAGCCCCAATGGCAGTAATTGAATTTGTTGATAGAGATATTGATGCTAAAGGAAAAGACTCGGGTCCTATTCAAGTAGATGAAGTTGAAGAAGAATTAGAAAATACGAACGCTATTGCATAAAGAATGCTAAATATCCTATATGTAGGCTTAGGTGGCTTCATAGGTTCAGTTCTTAGATATTTTATTTATATAGCCTCAAATTATTTTTTTAGCTCAAATCTTCCTTTTTCTACAATCATAGTAAATATAGTTGGTAGTTTTTTTATTGGGTTTTTTTATCAACTTTTTAATGGCTATCTTTTTATTTCTGAAAACACAAAATTATTACTAACAGTTGGTCTTCTCGGAGGATTTACAACTTTTTCTACCTTCTCAATCGATGCTTTTATTTTGTACCAGAATTATGGTAAAATTTTCGCAGTAAGTTATATCATACTGTCAGTTGGACTATCTCTTTCTGCACTTCTATTAGGTATGTTTGTTCTTAGATGAATGTAATGTAATGAATAAGTTTGTTAAAAATGATGATTCAGGAATAAGATTAGACCGTTGGTTGAAAGAGAATTTAACAAATGCATCATTTATTGAAATTCAAAAAATTATAAGGACCGGGCAAGTACGAGTTGATGGTGGGCGAAAGAAATCTGACTATAGGGTATCGTCAGGTGATGAAATCCGTGTTCCGCCTAATTTTGAATTCAATGAAAAACAGAGATATCAGAACAATAAAAGAGAAAATTTACTTTTGTCAGATATGACCGTTTATCACGATAAAGATGTTATTGTGATAAATAAGCCTTATGGGCTTCCTACGCAAGGTGGTGTGTCAGCTAGATATCATATTGACTCTATAATAAAATCAGAGGACTCAAGCTACAGACTTGTTCATAGACTTGATAAAAATACTACTGGTGCGCTTCTTATTGCCAAAAACAGAAAGTCAGCCCAATATTATACTGAGGCTTTTAATAAAAGACTTATTAATAAAAAGTATCTAGCTCTTACAAATAATTTTCCAAAAAAAAATAATGGAGTAGTAGACTATCCATTGGAGTTAAAAAATAAGAAAATTACTAGTGCTAGTGATAAATTGCAGGAAGCATTAACTTATTTTAAAATAAAATCATCGAATCCCGATGGTGTATCTTTGATTGAACTGATGCCGCATACAGGTAGAAAACATCAGATACGTAAGCATTTATTGATGTTAGGTTGCCCTATTATTGGAGATACAAAATATGGAGATCAAAAATATCCTATGAGTATCCAAAAAAAGTTATATTTGCATTCTTACGAAATAAATTTTCCAAATATTGAGAATACTAAAGATATTAATGTTGTTGTTGATACACCTTATCATTTTAAAAATGCAATCAGTAAGCTGGGGCTAAATTTGAATGGATGAGTTAACAAATATCAGTAAAAAAAAGGTTGGGTTCATTGATAGAGATAACAAAATTTATTTAACAATTAATGGTAGTAAATATAAAACCAAAAATGGAAAAAATATCATTATTCCAAATGTTTATATTAAAGAATTAATACTTAATGAGATATCAGATAGAAATAATCATAAGACAAATATCAGTATGATAAACCTAATATTAAAATATAGTACATGGACAGAGGATTCTAAAAAATCTATCACATCTCAAATATTAAAATATCTTGAAACAGATCTATTGTTTTATAGAGTCAACTCTCCAGAGTCTTTAGCTAATAAACAAAAACAAATTTGGGATAATGCCCTAGATAAATTTGATAATATTTTTAATACAAATTGGAAAACAACATCAAATTTATGCCCAATACAACAAAATCAGGAAAATATAGCTCTTGTTGAGGAGTATTTGGTTGGTCATGATAATTTTAAATTATTTATCATGTTTGAGTTAATAAAAATTAGTGGCTCCTGCATCTTAACTATTTTGGTTGTCCTCCAAAAAATTAAATTAGTTGAATTATGGAGCACGATTTATGTTGATGAGTTGTTTAACAACGAAATTTATCAGGACGTAAATAAAAAGAGTGAGTTAAAAATAAAAAAAGATGAGATTGCTTTTTTTATGAAGCTTATCAATTCAATCCAGAGTTAGGTTGCTTATTTTCTGCACCTTCCCGAATTCTTTCTCAAAGTTTAATATAAATTCTTGATCAAAATTATCGATAGAAATGTTTTCCTTAATACTTTTAATACTCGTAACACTATATTCGGATAATCCACACGGTACAATCCCATCAAAATATTGAAGATCGGGATTTATATTTATTGATATTCCATGTAAGGAAATCCATTTTTTAACTTTCAAACCTATTGCACCTATTTTTTCTTCACCATTATTTGTTTTTATCCAAATACCAATCCTATCTCTTACAGGATATACATCCATATCAAATTTTTTAAAGGTTTTTACTATTATTCTTTCAAGTATCATTATGAATTTGCGTATATCTTTATTGCTTCGTTCCAAGTTAATCATTAGGTATATTATTCTTTGACCAGGCCCGTGATAGGTGTATTTTCCACCTCTCGGAGTTTTGTATACTGGGATATCTTTTGTATCAAGTAATTCATTATCTTTAGCACTTGACCCAGCAGTATAAACACTCGGGTGTTCTAGTAACCAAACAAGTTCATTAGCTTCACCACTGTGGATTAGAGAAGATCTTTTTTCCATAAATTTAGATGCTATTTCATAATCAATGGGTGTTTTGCTTTTTAATAGTTCAACTTTTTTAAACATTATTTCTTTATTGGTTAATTATAATTGCTAAATATTAACATTCTAATATATTAAAGCATATATTAAAAATTTCTGCGATCGTGGCGGAATTGGTAGACGCGCAGCGTTGAGGTCGCTGTAGGGGAAACTCTGTGGAAGTTCGAATCTTCTCGATCGCACCAAATCAATAAAACAAATGATTATTCTACTTTCTACACTTCTTATCTTATTAATTTTAGCCTTGATAAAATTTAAATTACTTGCATTCTTATTTTATTTAGTACCCTTTTTAGTTAAGATCAGAGATAGATTTAGCTCAATAAATAATCAGAATAAATCATCAAACGAAATATCAAATTTAGATGAAGCATACGAGATACTTGGAATTAATAAAAGTGCAAGTTTAGAAGAAATAGAGACAGCTTATAAAGATTTAATACGAAAAAATCATCCAGATAATGGAGGAACTGAGTATTTGGCGAAGAAGATCAATCTTGCGAGAGAGTATATAATAAAGGAAAAAAATTTACGGGAAAATAGATAATATTTTATCAACTCTATCACTTAACCTATCAAACCTGGATGTATCGTTTTTTGATTCATAAATTAAATATTCGCTATCTTCGTTCATTTGATTTTTCTTTCTGTTTAGATACGGATTCATTTTTGGGAAATGAATAGTGTTTGCTTCCATTTTGAGTGATTTATTCAATACTTTTACCATATTACTATTTCTTGAATGTGAACTACTTCCACCCATAACAATCGATATGATTTTTTTTCTATCCCGTTCAACATAAGAAATTAAGTTAAATCCTGACATACTAGTATAGCCAGTCTTCATTCCTTTTGTTCCTGAGTAATTGAACAGTAATTTGTTATGACTAACATATTTCTGTCCTTCAAAATTGAATTCCTTAAGTGCAAAGACCTTAGACTCATCAGGGTAATCTTTTAACATTCGTAAAGCAAGAATTGCCATGTCAAAAGCTGTTGTTTTTTGATGGTTGTTATGTAACCCAGATGCATTTTTAAATGTAGTATTTATCATCCCAAGATCTTTTGCTTTTTCTGTCATACGCAATGCAAATTTTTCTTCAGAACCCTCAAGATACTCAGCAATAGCCGTAGCAACATCATTCGCTGATTTCACTGCAAGTGCTTTTATTGCATTACTAACGCTTATAGATTCCCCTTCAGATATTCCTAGTTTTGATGCTGGCTTACGGGATGCATTTCTTGAAAATATTATTAAGTCTGATTTCTGAATCTTTCTTTTTTCTAAATCTTCAAAAACTAAATAAAGAGTCATAACTTTGGTTAATGAAGCCGGGTACCTTAATTGATATCCATTATTATTATGGAGAGTTTTTCCAGTTATTGCATCAAGGCTGAATGATGAATATTTAGGTGCAGCCTTGGCTTCGGTAAAAAAAGAAGTAATGCAAAGCATTAACATAAAATATATTAAATATTTTACAGAATTATATTTCATGAAAAAAAATTAACATGTAAATATTATATTTTGATTAACTAGAATGGAAAATAATTAAAAAAATATTTTTTAAAATTGATTTTTATTTTTTTTTCACCAAGTATATTATATGTAATTTTTTTATTTCTAGATGAAGCAAATGTCTGAAGATAATATATCTAATAATACGCAAACCATAACAAAGGATAAAGTTAAACGTCCTAGCATGTATGAGGTCATCCTTCTAAATGACGATTATACTCCTATGGAATTCGTTGTTGATGTTCTTATGAGATATTTCAATAAGGATATTGATCAAGCGAATCAAATCATGATGCATGTTCATCGAAATGGAAAAGGTTTGTGCGGAATTTACCCCTTTGATATTGCTGAAACAAAAGTTATGCAAGTAATGAACTACTCAATAAAAAACGGTCATCCGCTACAATGTAAAATGGAGAAAAATAAATAATATGCCAACATTTTCAAAAGGATTAGAAGACTCTTTGCATAAAGCTCTTTCGATTGCAAGGTCAAAAAAACACGAATTCTCAACACTTGAACATCTTCTCCTTGCTATCATTGATGACGATGATGCTATTTCTATATTTAAATACTTCTCCATAGATTTAATTAAAATTAAAGATGATCTTCAGGGGTACATTGATAACGAATTACGTCATATTATAGTTAAGGATATAGATGATGTTAAGCCAACTACAAGTTTTCAAAGAGTTGTTCAGCGCGCGGTAATACATGTTCAAACATCAGGGAAAGAAGAAGTTACCAGTGCAAATATTCTCGTTTCAATCTTTTCTGAAAGAGAGAGTCATGCAGTTTATTTTCTGAATAAAGCAAATCTTAGCAGGTATGATGTGGTTAATTATTTGAGTCATGGTACTAAACAAGATACTGATAAGATAGAGTTCTCAGAAGATTATAGTGATGAAAACAAATCACAAGAAAGCTTAACACCAAACATAGATAACTATTGTATCAATCTAAATAATAAGGCCAAAAAAGGCCAAATTGATCCTGTTATTGCAAGAGAAAACGAAATAACAAGAATAATACAAACTTTATGTCGGAGAAGAAAAAATAATCCGTTGTTGGTTGGTGATCCAGGTGTTGGTAAAACTGCAATTGTAGAGGGACTTGCCTTAAAAATAGTTAAGGATGAAGTTCCAGAGTTTTTAAGAGAAACAAATATTATTCAATTAGATATGGGTGCTCTTATTGCTGGGACTAGGTATAGGGGAGATTTTGAGGAAAGATTAAAAGATGTATTGAAAGAAATTGAGAAAATACCAAATTCTGTTCTCTTCATTGATGAAATTCATACCATCATTGGATCTGGTGCGACTTCGGGAGGCGCGATGGATGCAGCAAATCTTCTCAAGCCAGCACTACAATCCGGTCAGATCAAGTGTATAGGATCAACAACCTATAGAGAATTTTCAAGATATTTTGAAAAAGATAGGGCATTGGTTCGTAGGTTTCAAAAAATTGATGTAATAGAGCCGAGTGTCGAAGATTCGATAAGGATTATCAAAGGGTTGCGTCCATATTTTGAAGATTTTTATAAAATTAAATTCGATGAAGGCAGTCTTATAACTGCTGTCGAATTATCATCCCGTTATCTTCAAGACAGGAAATTACCGGACAAAGCAATTGATTTAATAGATGAAACAGGGGCTGCTCAAATTATACTGCCTCTTGACCAACGAAAAAAAAAGATAACGTCAAAAGAGATTGAAAAAACATTATCAATCATTGCAAAAATACCTGAAAAAACTGTAACTAAATCTGATAATTCAATATTAAAGAATCTTGATAAAAGTCTAAAAAACCAAGTCTTTGGTCAAGATCATGCTATCGATCTACTTGCATCATCTATTAAATCAGCAAGGGCAGGGCTTAGGGACCAAGAAAAACCTGTTGGTTCATACTTATTTTCAGGTCCAACAGGTGTTGGTAAAACTGAACTCGCGAAACAATTATCAAGTAATCTCTCTATTGAATTAATTAGATTTGATATGTCAGAATATATGGAAAGACATTCTGTATCAAAGCTCATTGGTGCACCTCCTGGTTATGTAGGATATGATCAAGGAGGGTTACTAACAGATGCTATCGAAAAAACGCCACATTGTGTTTTGCTGCTAGATGAAATAGAAAAAGCTCATTTTGATATATATAATATACTCTTACAAGTGATGGACTATGGCTTCTTAAGTGATCATAATGGAAAAAAAATTGATTTTAGAAATGTTATTCTAATTATGACAACAAATGCAGGTGCTCAAGATCTTGCAAAAGAATCAATGGGATTTTCTGATAATAAAAATGATGAAAATTACAATGAGGAAATTAATAGAATCTTTTCACCAGAGTTTAGAAATAGGCTCGACTCAATTATTCCATTTAACTCATTATCAAATGAGATAATGAAACAGGTGGTTGATAAATTTATAATAAAACTAGAGACTCAATTAGATGAAAAGAATGTAATACTAACTCTATCTGAAGGAGCTTATGACTGGTTGACGCGCAATGGTGCTGATGAGAAATATGGTGCTAGGCCACTACAGCGTGTCATTGACGAAAAAATAAAAAAGCCACTTGCTGATGAATTACTATTTGGTGGATTAAAAAGGGGTGGTGAAATTAGCATAGATGTCGATAACAACTTAGATGATCTTGTTATTCAGATAAACAATAAGAAAATATTAGATAAAAAAAATAAAACAAATAAAGATAAAATTTTATTACATTAAAGCTTTTTTCAATGCCTCTGCTTGTTTTTCCATAGTGTCAAGACTCAAGGGCATAGCTTCAGTATCATTAAAATAGGGTATGAGGTGTAAATGTGTGTGAAATATAACTTGTCCTGCACTTGACTCAGAATTTTGAACTATCTTAACTCCTGATGAACCAAACGCTTTTCTTTGAGCAATTGCAATTTTTTGGGCCAAGCCCATCATTCTTTCAAGGTCTATTGTTTCAATATCAAAAATATTTCTGGATTCATTCTTTGGGATAATAAGTACATGACCCTGTTTTTCAGGGAATGCATCCATAATTACTAAATAATTCTCTTCATCTAATATTTTTATTGAAGGAATCTCATCTTTTATGATTTTAGCGAATATATTATCTTTATTGTATGCTTTCATAATATTTACTCCTAGGATTTAAATGGTTTGAATTTTGATAGATAATCAATCTCTTCATCTACATAATCACCTTCTCGATCAATGTAATCAGATATTAATGAATGTATTTGTTTGTTTAAGAAATAGTGAGCTGAATAAGTATGAGTAGGAGAGTAGCCACGTGATATTTTATGAGCTCCTCCCGCACCGGCTTCAACGGAATTGAATTCATTTTTGATGGCATATTCTATGGCTTGATAGTAGCATAATTCATAATGCAAGTATTTATAGTAGCTATTTGCACCCCAATATCTTCCATATAATATCTTATTGCCCTTTATGTGCAGAGCAGTTGCTATAATTTCATTATTCTTTTTAGCAACAACTAATATGATATTAGAGGGGATTTTTTTTATGATATTTTCAAAAAAATCAAAGTTTAAGTAAACATTTCCCCATTTTCTATAATTTGTATCCAGATAAAACTGATAAAATAGCTCAATTAAATCGGATGTGATTTCTCTGCCTTCAATACATTCAACTGATATTCCTTCTTCATTGATATATTGCCTCTCTTTTTTTATCATCTTTCTTTTTCGTGATGTTAGACAATCTAGGAATTCATTAAAACTTGCAAAATTATTGTTTTCCCATATAAATTGTTTGCTTTTACGTTTTATAAAATTCTCTTCATTTAGTATTTTAATATCATTTTCTAAGATAAAATTTATATGGGCACTAGAAATATTATTTGATACAAGAATTTTCTTAATGTCTCTCGCTATAGCTATTTTCTTAGAGTCTTTGTTTTTTTTTAGGAGGAATTTAGATGATCTGACAGGTGTGAATGGAATCCCGACTAATAATTTTGGATAGTACTGCATATTAATTTTATTATAAAAATCTGCCCAAACATGGTCAAAGACAAATTCACCAAATGAATTATATTTTATATATGCTGGAGTAAATGCTTCTAACTTACCTTCTTCATCTCGATAGATGATATGATTTGTTACCCATCCAACATTTTCGTTTATACAATTGGAGTTCTCTAGAGACCATAGAAAATCATAACTCAAAAAAGGATTATCATTTTCTAACTTAAGAAATTGATCTTTAGGAATGTTATCAATGGAGTCACAGATTTCGAGCATATGATTAGATTATTTCGAATATGCCATCTACTTCAATCAAAGACCCCATTGGAAGGCTCTGTACACCAATTGTTGTACGAGCATGACCATGCGTTTCAGGAAAAAAATCATTTAGGATTTTGGATGATGTGTTTGCTAAAGAGGAATGATCTGTATAGTTAGTCGGAGCCACTATGTATATGTTTAATCTAATACAAGATTTAATTTTCTTTATGTCCGAATTTACCGCTGAAGCAGCCTGCGCGATAAGATTGAGCGTGGCTAATTCAAGCTGTTTTTCAGCTGAAACAATAAAATCATTGGTTTCTTTTATATCTGCCACTATTTTTCCATTTGAAATTGGTAGTTGACCAGAAACATAGATTTGATTGTTTACCTTTCTAAATGGCTGATAAATTCCTATTGGTATAGGTAATTTCGGAAGTCGATAAGAATTATTTGTAATTTTATTCATCATATCTTTTTATTTAATTATATAATTACATACTATCAAAAAATATATATTATTATATGCTAATTATATAAAATAATTATTTTTACATTGGATTACAAAAAAATGAGTACTGGAAATAGAAAGGTGCTAATAGTTGAAGATAATAAGTTAAATATGAAGCTTTTTAGAGACATACTTACATCAGAAGCTTGTGTGGTAATAGAATGTTTTGATCCAATGTTTGCCATGGACACTATAGCAAGAGAAATGCCGAATTTGATATTAATGGATATACAACTTCCTCGCATATCAGGTTATGATTTAATAAAGTGGATTAAGGCAGATGCAAATTACAATCATATTCCGATCATTGCAATTACGGCATTTGCTATGGAAGATGACAAAGAAAAAATTCTATCGTTAGGATGCGAGGGTTATATGTCGAAGCCAATATCAATGGATCCCTTTATAGAAAATGTAAATAAGTTTCTTGAAAATAAAAATTAAAAAAATATTTTAATTACTCATTTAATTGATATATATTATGATTTAGTCATAAGAGTTTCCCTGCGGAGTTGCTCAGGTCCGCCGCATCTCCTGGGTCCGTAGGGTTTTAGGTCGTTTTGTTGGTCACTTACTTGGCCTCCTCCAAATAAGAGACTAACAACCGACCAACGAGCCAATGAATGGTTAAAGTTAAATTTGTAAGTAATGATGTTTGAATAAGAAAGTTTAGGCTTGCTTAGCCTTACTACTTTATCTTGTTTTCTTTGAAATCAACGTGTTTTTTTACTACTGGGTCATACTTTTTTATGACAAGTTTTTCTGTCATAGTTCGGTTATTTTTTTTTGTCACATAAAAATAACCCGTACCAGCGGTACTTTCGAGTCGTATTTTTATATTTCCAGATTTTGCCATTTTACCGTCTTTTTAATTATATAAATATATGAATAGATTATTAAGTCAACTGATGTTTTATTTTTTTTTATCCTTAGAATTAATAATCTGAATTGCATTATCTAACGTGATATCCTCTATTGAATAATCTTTTCCAATAGAATAATTTTTTCTATTATATTTGATATAAGGTCCATATCGTCCACTAGTTAATATAATATCACTTTCCGTAGTGGGATATTTACCTAAAATTGTATTTGAAGCATTTGGTGAACTTTTCTTAGCCTGTTCATTTATTAATGATACGGCTCTGTTTAGTCCAATAGTGGCTATTTCATCAAGTTCAATTTTATTAACATATGTATTCATATGTTTTAAATAAGGCCCATACCTTCCTATGGCACCTACAATTTCTTCTTTAGTATCAGGATGATTCCCAATTAGTCTGGGCAGAGATATTAATTGAATAGCAGTTTTTTCATCTAAATTATCTATATTGATGTTTTTAGGTATTGATGTTCTTTTGGGTTTGCCATCAATTTCTATATTTTCAAGTTCAAGATATGGACCGTATCTTCCACTCTGCAAGATGATGTTTTCTTTTGTTTGGGGATCAATTGCAATTATTTCTTTCTGGATGGATTTCGTACTTTTAGCTGATAGATCTCTCTGGAATTTGCACTCAGGGTAATTTGAACAACCAACGAATGAACCGTCTTTGAATGATAGAAGAGTTAAAGTTCCATCACTGCACTCAGGGCACAATCTTGGATTTTCTAGATCTTGATCAAAGATGTATGGGGCCAAAGTCTCATTTATGACATTTATAATTTCTTTTCTTTCAATATCAGTGATCTTTTGGGTGGACTCATCAAGGTTTTTCCAAAACTCCTCTAAAAGAGATAGTCGAGTGAAGTCACCGTTTGATATTTTGTCTAACTTGTTCTCTAAATCTGCGGTGAAATCATATTGGACATATTCTGGGTAATAATTTTCAAGAAATGCTGTTACCAACCTGCCATTACTCGTAGGAGATATTCTTCTTTGATCTAACTGAGTATAATTTCTTTCAGATAGCTTACTTAAGATACTCGCATACGTTGAAGGTCTTCCAATTCCTAGTTCCTCTAGGGTTTTGATGAGTGATGCTGCATTATATCTCGGAGGTGGCTCAGTAGCATGGGCTGTTTGGGATACTTTATCACAGAGAATTATATCATCTTTATTTACAGTGATACTGGTTTCTAATTCAGG
>CENU01050006.1_pt1 | contig 41823 bp, 36 predicted proteins | sample 361331 | NCBI WGS metagenome assembly CENU01 (sample SAMEA2619766, study PRJEB7988) | marine metagenome | isolation source: saline water (ENVO:00002010), including | reverse complement strand
CCCCCCCTACTGTCTCCCATGAATAAGCCTTCTCTCGATCCCGCCTGGATCGGCAAGACCTTTGACGACTTTCTCTTCCGACCCGAGAAGGGAATTACGGCAACCCGAGCGTTCATCGCGCTTCGATCCCAGTTGACCACCGCGCTGGCACTGGAACTCCCGATTGTCTCCTCCAACATGGACAGCGTAACCGGCGGTGACATGGCACGGACGATGGCACTGGAAGGGGGGCTCGGCGTCATCCATCGTGGCCAGAGCATCGAGCGGCAGTGTGAGACGGTAGCGGGTGTCAAACGCAGCCACAGCGCCGTGATTGAACATCCGCGAACCCTGCCGATTGGCGCCACTATCGGCGAAGCACGAATCTTTGCTCGTCGACACAAGATCAATGGCATCCTCATAGAAACGGCTCCCGGCAGCGCGATCCTCGCAGGGGTGCTGACCCGCAGAGACATTCCCTGGGATCGCTCCCATGACCACGAGGCCGTTGGGCGTTTTATGACACCCATGGCTGAGCTAAAGACAGCCGGGCCCGATGTGGCAACGGAGGAGGCGGAGCGCATCATGTTCGAGGGGCGTATTGAACGGCTGCCGCTGGTGGATGATGAGTGCCGCATCCACGGCCTGATCACACGCAAGGACGTGCGCTTTCTTCGTGAACGGCCCTTCGCGAGCAAGGACGCCAAAGGCCGGCTCTTGACCGGAGCGGCAGTGGGCTGCGCCGGTGACTTCATGGAGCGGGCGCAAGCGCTGCTGGAAGCAGGCGCTGACTCTCTTTTTGTCGATATTGCCCACGGCCACTCACTCGTGATGCAACAGGGGATCGAACGCCTACGTGCAGAATTCCCCGAGGTCCCGCTTATCTGCGGCAATGTCGCTACCGGTGCCGGCGCGCGCTTTATGTGCGAGCTGGGCGCTGATGCGGTCAAGGTGGGGGTCGGACCCGGGCGGGGATGCCGGACGAGACTGGAAACCGCTGCCGGGGTACCGCAGCTTCAGGCGATCCGCGAAGCCTGGTGCGAGGTCGGCGGGGAAATCAGCATCATGGCAGATGGCGGCGTTCGCTTCGACAAGGACATCTTCCTGGCGCTCGCCTGCGGTGCAGATACCGTCATGCTGGGCAGCGCGCTTTCTGGAACAGACGAAGCCCCGGGGCGGGTCATCGAGGACCCGGCCACACACACCAAGAAAAAGATTTACCGTGGCATGACTTCCCCCGAGGCCGTGATGGAATCCCTCTATGATTCAGAGGACTCGGACGCGGTCGATGCCGCTTTGGCAACGCCGCCCGAAGGACAGGAAATCCAGGTGCCCTATCGCGGCAGTGTCGTCGACATCCTGCACCGGATCCGTGGCCACCTTCGCTCGGCCGTGAGCTATGCCGGATGTGATTCTCTGGAGAAGGCCAGGGAGGCTATTCTGCCTGACCCTCTGGAGTACCTGATTGCACTTTCCGAAGCCTCCCGAAAAGAGTCCTACGAACGCTAAGCCAAAACCCGGCGGGCGCCGTCAGCGCACCATTGCTTTTTGGATTGGTTGGGCGTCGGCTGTCTTAGACCTACCGTCATTCCCCAAAGAGTGCGGACAAGCCAGATTCGAGATCCGGGTAGCGGATGTCTACCCCAAGGTGTTCACGCATCGGGGTGTTGTCAATTCTCTTTGACTCGGCAAGATAAGAGCGCATCTCGGCGCTGAGCGCCGCGGTCGCCTCCTGACGATCGACCACGGGGGGGCGAGGCAATCCCGCGGCGTCTGCCACCCTGAAGAAAAAATCAGACATGGTTGACGGGTGACCGTCGCTGATGTTGTAGACCGGCAGAGGATCTGCGATTCGGGCGGCGGCAAGGCAGGCACTGATGAGATCCTCCACATGCACACGGTTACTCCATGGCGCCAGGTCTGGCGCCAGCACCGGCAAGCCTTCACGCAGACGCTTGAGCGGCAACTTTCCCGCGCCGTAAATCCCCGGGACCCGAAGCGCCACCACCGGAACATCGTTCAACCTGCACCAATCCCGCATGGTGCGCTCTGCGTCAACCCGTCGACGCGCCCGCCCCGTGATGGGCGTCAGCGCACGATCCTCCGTTACCCAATCTCCCTGACAGTCCCCGTACACTCCCGTGGTACTGATCAGGACGACTCTGAAAGGCCATTCGCCCGCATCCTGCGCGCATTCAGCAAAGTGGCGCAGTCGCCGGTCCTCATCGCTCTCAGGCTGGGGAGGCGCAAACCAGTACAGTACGCGCCCGGCCAGAAATTTCTCCGGGGGACACTGACTCTGCAGGTCCGCACTGACGGCCACAATGCCCTCTTCATTGAGTCGGTCTGCACTCTCAACCGTCCGGACCATTGCCGACACACTGCCACCATCGGCAAGCTCGCGCAGGGCAACCTGTCGTCCGACATAACCACATCCGGCAAAAGCGCTATGCATCGGGGATTAGCGACTGGCGGTGACGGTGCCCGCAGTGGTCAGAGTCGCCACGGTCACTTCCGCTCTTTTGCATTTCAGCGTACCGCTGACGTTGGCCGCCATGTCAGGCGGCGAGATGACCCCTTGGATACGCGCCGCCTTTGCGCCGAGGGAACAGCCGGCGTCGTTCAGGCGGGAGATGTTCGCGTCACTCACCAGGGAACGCAGATCATCAATCGACGCCTGCAACCCCCAGTTGCCGGCATTGTCCACGACCCCGCTAATCGTCACCCCTCTTACGGAGAGAAAGACCAACCCGTCGTGGGTCACCGAGACAGACGCGCTTTCTATACGCTGATCGGTTGCCGAACCCAGTGCAACGACATCGGCGGTTGCGGTGAGCGAAATCGTGCCGGCATAGGTTCCGGCGTAGGCGCCGGTCGCATCCCCCCGGGAGACGGTCAACTCAATGCCGCTGCTTGAGGAACTCGCGCAACCGGCCAGCGTCAAGGCCGATGCCAGGAGGCATGCCCTTGCGCCACTGATTCTCAAAATGGGTTTCAATGCTCTCATTGAGACTGGCACAGCTTTACCCGGCAAATAAGATCGCTCATCCGATAAACCTGTGAAAGGAAATGGTTGATTTCTCAATCAGCATACTTTTCATCGTAGGATTGTACCGATGCTGTCAACGCATTCGTACTTCGTTTCGAAAAAGTGTGATCGACTGTTATCATTTCGGGTCAGATCAGCAGAGAGCCCGCGCGGAGGATCCCGTATCGCCGTCCGCGTAGCGCCACACCATCCGGGAGCCGACATGGACGAACCCACCCGCACCCAACTTGAGGCAGCCGCTTTTCGCGGACTCGTCGCACATCTTCGCGAGCGGACCGACGTACAGAATATCGATTTGATGAACCTGGCCGGTTTCTGCCGAAACTGCCTGTCGAAGTGGTACATGGCAGCGGCGGATAAACAAGGCGTTGAGATGGACTATGACGAGGCCCGTGAAATTGTCTATGGCATGACCTATGACGAATGGAAACGGGAATATCAAAAAGAGGCCAGTGAGGAGCAGAAAGCGGCTTTTGAAACGACTAAGCCGCTCCACGCCAAGATCAGCGGTCACCAAAAGGGATAGACCAATGAGCCGCCTTGAAGTACACCAGTTTCCCTGCCTTTCCGATAACTACGGCTATCTGGTCCACGATCCCGATAGCGGCCTCACGGCCACGATCGATACCCCTGAAGTCGAACCCATCCATGCTGCACTCGATGCCAGAGGTTGGGACCTCAACTTTATCTTCAATACCCATCACCACGACGACCATGCCGGAGGGAACCTCGAGCTGAAATCAAAAACCGGGTGTCAGATCATCGGCCCGGCTGCGGATGCAGACCGTATCCCCGGGATCGACCGCGCGGTTGGGGAAGGCGATTCAGTGATGCTCGGCGCATGGTCTTTCACGGTTCACGACACGCCCGGACATACCCGTGGCCACATTGTTTACCACTGCCCTCAAGCCCGCATCGGCTTTGTGGGAGATACCCTTTTTGCGCTTGGCTGCGGACGGTTGTTTGAAGGCACTCCTCAGCAAATGTGGACGTCCCTGCAGAAAATTCTGTCCTGGCCCAACGAGACGCTGATCTATTGTGCCCATGAGTACACTCAGGCCAACGCCCGCTTTGCCTTATCTGTGGAACCGGACAACGCGGATCTTTTGAGCCGCAACGACGACATTGACGCTGCCCGGCAACGAGGCGAACCCACTGTTCCCACCACTCTTGGACTGGAAAAAAGAACCAATCCCTTTTTACGTCCCGACAGCCCTCATCTGCAGGAAACCATTGGTCTGAGCGGACAGTCCCTGGTGGAGGTCTTCGCCCGAACCCGCGAACTCAAGGATCATTTCTGAACCATCCTTGAGGCCCTTCCCATCCTTCCGCCTTAATTTAGACTTATGACCCGATCCACGGCACCCTCCGCACGCACTAAAGTCCATCGCCTGCGTGAACTCGCGCGCTATGACCGATCGACAATCAATGCCATTCTCGATGAGGCAACGGTGTGTCATGTGGGGTTTGTCGACGAAGGCCAGCCTTTCGTGATCCCGACCGCTATCGCACGGATCAATGATCATGCCTATATCCATGGCAGCCGGGTCAGTCGGATGCTGAAGCTGCTGATTGCGGGAAACCCGGCGTGTATCACGGTGACGTTGCTCGATGGGATCGTGGTGGCACGCTCTGCTTTCAATTCCTCCATGAATTACCGCTCGGTGGTCATTCTGGGCAGCGGCGAAAAAGTCACTGGAGAAGACAAGAAGATCGCGCTGGATGCCTTTACCGAACACCTGATTCCCGGTCGCACCCAGGACATCCGGGCATCAAAGCCCAAGGAGCTGGCAGCCACCACGGTGGTGCGCTTCGACCTTGACGAGGCGTCGGTCAAAGTCAGCGAAGGTCCGCCGAGTGACGAAAAATCTGACTACGAAAGTGATGTCTGGGCAGGAGTCATCCCGCTTGAATTGAAAAGCGGCAAGCCGCAGTCCGATCCGCGGCTGAAGAGCGGTATCCCTGTGCCGCCCTATATCCGCAAGCGCAAAACGTGAGCCCGCAGGCGCGGATTCCACTGACTCACTTCACGGAGCAACGAACGAAAGCATGAGCAGCGCGCCGCGTATCGCGATTGATATTGGCGGGACCTTCACCGATGCGGTCCTGCAGGTTGGAGCCAGTCGATATACCGCCAAAGTCCTGACCACGATCCGCAATCCTGCAGAAGGATTCATGCAGGGCATCTCACAACTGCTGTCAAAGTCAGGCGTCTCGCCAAATGATGTCGCACTCATTACCCACGGAACCACACTCGCCACCAACGCGCTGATTGAACGCCGAGGCGCCAATACTGCGCTGATTGCGACTGAGGGTCATCGTGATTCTCTGGAGATCGGCTATGAGAACCGTTTCGACCAGTACAACTTTGACGCCGACCGCAACCCGCCGCTCGTCCCAAGAAGCAGGCGCTGGACCGTAACGGAGCGGATCGATTGCCGAGGTGACGTTCTGACTCCGCTTGACAAAAACTCGGTTGAACGCCTTATCGCGCCCTTGAAAGAGGCAAAAATCCAAAGCGTTGCCGTGGGCCTGCTGCATGCCTATGCCAATCCCACACACGAGCAGCGTATTCGCGACATCCTGAAAACCCACTTGCCCGATCTTTCCATCTGTCTTTCAAGCGAAGTCTGCCCAGAAATACGCGAGTACGAACGCCAGAGCACTACCTGTGCCAACGCCTACGTTCAGCCGCTGATGGCGAGTTACCTGATTGAGGTGCGCGAACGCCTGGCGCATGAAGGCTTCCGCTGTGCCTGCCTACTGATGACCTCTGGCGGACACCAGGTCACGATTGATACTGCCGCCGCTTTTCCGGTGCGTCTTGTCGAGTCGGGACCTGCCGGCGGTGCGATTCTGGCCGCGCATATCGCCGAAACACTTGGGGAGTCCTCAGTACTGTCTTTTGATATGGGAGGCACGACCGCCAAAATCTGCCTCATTGATGACTGCTCACTGCCGCTGTCACGAACCTTTGAGGTTGATCGTGCGCACCGCTTCATGAAAGGCAGCGGCATGCCGATCAAGATCCCGGTCGTTGACATGGTTGAAATCGGCGCGGGCGGGGGTTCTCTGGCGAGTGTGGATGACCTGGGGCGTGTCACGGCAGGCCCGGAGAGTGCCGGCGCCGAACCGGGACCTGCCTGTTATGACCGCGGTGGTGAGGGAGCGGCAGTGACTGATGCCAACCTCGTGCTGGGCAGGCTGGATCCTGATGGTTTCGCAGGCGGGCGCATCCCGCTCAACACGACCGCCGCACAGCAGGCGCTTCAAACCGCGGTAGGAGAGGCGTTGAAGACCGACGCGCCGGGCAGTGCACAGGCGGTGATCGAAATCGTCGATGAGAACATGGCGAGCGCGGCGCGAGTCCATGCCGTTGAGAAGGGACTGGACGTCACCGAACGCACCATGATCGCTTTTGGGGGCGGCGCCCCACTGCATGCTATCGCGGTCGCCCGAAAACTCGGCATTGGCCGGGTCATCATTCCCAGCGATGCGGGTGTCGGATCTGCCGTCGGCTTTTTGCTCGCCCCCGTTGCGTTCGAAGTGGTACGCAGCCGCTTTACTCTGCTGGAACAGCTTGAGCCGCAAGCCATTAATGCGCTGTTTGCAGAAATGGAGGAAGAAGCAGCGGCCACCGTGCGCCTGGGCTCCGCTGACGCCCCGATCTCTACGGTCCGACACGCCTTTATCCGTTATGCGGGACAGGGGCATGAAATCAAGATCGCCCTGCCGGATCGCCCGCTGACGGGTAACGACCGCCGAACGATTGCCGAAACTTTTGACAACGCCTACCGCGCCCAATACGGCCAGGGCATTCCCGGGGTCCCGCTGGAAATTCTGACCTGGTCGCTGACGGCATCCGCCGAAGTCAGCGAAACGGTCCGGGCACAGGCGCAACCGATGTCAGACAAAGAGGCGCAGGGCTCCCATCAGCGGATGGTTTGGATGCCCGGGACCGATCGCCCGAGCGAGTGCTCGGTGGTGCCTCGGGAGGCGGTGTCCGCCGCCCATCCCGTCTCAGGTCCGGCCGTCATCACAGAGGACCAGACCACACTGATCGTCCCCAAGGGTTGGACGCTCGAGGCAAACGCCTATGGCGATCTCATCGCAACATCGGCGCCCGGGGCATCCATCGAGACGCAGACCGCTTCCGTTTTAAGCACCATTCAGGGTCAGGTAATCTGGAACCGGCTGATCAGTATTGTTGAAGAGCAGGCGCAGGCCCTGATCCGCACCGCGTTCTCAACAACCGTACGTGAGGCAGGCGATCTGTCGGCCGGGATCTTTGATCTTTACGGGCGGATGCTGGCCCAGGCTGTTACCGGCACACCCGGTCATGTGAACGCCATGGCAACTTCGGTAGGCTACTTTCTGGAAGAGATACCGCTTGAACGTATGCAACCGGGCGATGTCTACGTCACCAACGATCCCTGGCTCGGCACGGGTCACCTTTTCGACTTCACGGTGGTCACGCCGGCCTTTATCGGTGACCGTCTGGTCGGCCTCCTGGCCTCAACGGTGCATGTGGTGGATATTGGCGGCCGGGGCTTTGGGCCTGACGCCGGTCAGGTATTTGAAGAAGGGCTATGCGTTCCGATCCTGCCGCTTTTTGAACGCGGCGAGCCCGCGGAAGCCGTCATGGCCATTGTCCGCGCCAATGTGCGCGAGCCTGATCAGGTGATTGGCGACTTGTACTCTCTGACAGTGGGCAACGCGGTGGGCTGCAGCCGGCTTGCCGAGATGATGCAGGAGTTTGCCCTCACCGATCTGGAAGAAATCAGCGAGGACATCATCGCGCGATCGCGCCAGGCAGTGCTTGAAGAGGTCACCGCCCTGCCCCAGGGAACCTGGCACCACGAGATGACCGTAGACGGCTACGGCGAGCCAGTCACCCTGAAAGCGAGCCTGACTATCAGCCCGCAGGGTATCGAGGTGGACTTCGAGGGTACCTCTGCCGTCTCACCGTTCGGGATCAACGTGCCGCTCAGTTACACGCAGGCCTACGCATCCTTTGGCGTACGCTGCGTGATTGCTTCTGCCATTCCCAACAACGCCGGTTCGCTGGATCCCATCCGAGTGAGCGCACCCGAGGGCTGCATTCTCAATGCACCGCGGCCGCACGCCGTGGCTGTTCGTCATGTTATCGGCCAGATGCTGCCCGATGTGGTGCTGGGATGCCTCGAAAATGCCCTGCCCGGCAAAGCGCCGGCTGAGGGCAGTTCGAGCCTGTGGAACCCGATGATGACGGGAGGCCCCGGTCTGCTAGACGGGGAGGATTACGGTGACGCCACACCCTTCTCGGTGACTATTTTTCACTCCGGCGGCACTGGCGCGCGACCCTGGCGTGACGGCCTGTCGGCAACAGCCTTTCCATCCGGTGTGCGCAACACACCCGTCGAAATTACCGAATCCATCGCTCCGGTCATCTTTCATCGCAAAGAATTCCGCGAAGGATCCGGCGGCGATGGCCAATACCGGGGCGGGCACGGACAGGTGATTGAGATCTCACATGCCGAAGGGGCGCCGTTTGCCATCTTTGCGCTCTTTGACCGGGTCGATCACCCGGCACGGGGGCGAAATGGGGGCGCCGACGGCGCCCCAGGAACAGTTCGCCTCACCAGCGGCAAAACTCTGAAGACCAAAGGCAAGCAGATTATTCCTGCCGGTGAGCGTCTACTGATGGAACTGCCGGGCGGTGGCGGCTACGGAGACCCTGCCGAACGCGATCCCGGCCTTCGCGAGAAAGACCTGGCAAACGATCTCAACTAGCCGCGCGCATCAGGGTCGATCGATCATGGACCACTCGCGCTTGAACGGCACACCGTCAGGGTCCGGCAGATTATCCAGTTCCCGCGCAGCTCGGTGCCCATCATAGACAGCGGCTGCGATAGTGCTGGGGGCCAGGCAATCGCCAATTCGTAAAATCCCAAAGGGTAGCTCATCCAGTTTTTCCTGCGCCTCGCCCGCAAACTCGAAGTAAAGACGGTTCTGAGGCGCGCGCAGCGTCACCATCACCAACGCCGAGACTTCCACCGACAGCGTTCGGCTGGTCGTATTGCAGGCGAATGTGGCGCAATCTTTCTCCACCCGGCTAAGCGTATGTTTTGCAATCAGGGTCACACCCTGGTCCAGCAGCGCTTTTTCAATGCGGTGCTGCTCCATCGTGTTTTGCGTCCAGCAGGACACTTCAGGACCCGGGGTCACTAGAGTGACTGCTTTGCCGGCGTCTGCGAGCAGCTGGGCAATCACACCACCGAGGTAGTAATGATCGTCGTCGTATACCAGCACAGCATCCGCACCCGGCAGACGGCCCGCCATGATGTCATCCGGTGTGAGCACCTCGGGATGATCCGCGATTCCAGGTACCGGCGCATGCGTTACCCGACCCAGTCCATCAGCGCGCCACTTTGCTCCGGTCGCGATCAGGACCTGATCAGCCCCGAACTCGGCGATGCTGGCAGGATCCATTTCGCTGCCCGGAAAGAAACTGACGTTGCTGAGTTTTGCAATCTGCGCCAACCGGTAGTCGCTGACCCGCTTATAACTCGAAAGACCCGGCAGCCCGGACTCAAGCACCGCCCGGCCGCCCCCATCCCCGCTGTCCGCAAGGGCCACATCGTAGCCGCGCTGACCAAGACTCATCGCCGCCTCAAGCCCGGCGGGACCTGCACCCACCACCAGCACCTTTTCACTCTCTCCCTTGTATTCAATGATTTCTGGATGCCAACCGCGCCGCCATTCTTCGCCCATTGTGGGATTCTGAGTGCAGCGAAGCGGTGACTGGGTCCAGTCGCCACTGACACAGATATTGCAGCCGATGCATTCCCGAATATCTTCGATTCGGCCTTCCTCAATCTTGCGTGGCAAAAAGGGATCCGCGATTGAGGGCCGGGCCGCCCCTATCATGTCCAGAATCCCGCGCTTGATCTGGGAAACCATGGCATCAGCGGAAGTAAAACGACCAACACCCACCACCGGCTTGCTCGTCACCTGCTTCACAAACGCCACATAGGATTCCTGATCCCCCTCCTCACCGAAACGCGCAGTCACGGAATCGTTGGCCCAGTCGCTGACGTTGACATCCCATAGATCCGGAAGTTCAGCCAGCATCTCAACGACTTCCCGGCCCTCTGCTCCACTGGCGATACCGTCGTCGCCCAGCAACTCATCCACGGCGAAGCGAATCGCCACCCCACAGCGGTCACCGACTGCTTCTTTGGTGTCTTCCAGCAACTCGCGGGTCAGTCGCACGCGGTTCTCCAGTGAGCCGCCGTACTCGTCCGTGCGCCGGTTATGCCGCCGGCTGATGAAGTGCATGGGAAGAGACAGGTCGTGGCCGGCGTAGACGTAAACGATGTCGAAACCCGCGTCCCGGGCACGCAAAGCGGCTTGGCGATGCCAGCGGCGCACGTCCGCAATATCCCGGCGCGTCATGGCACAGGCCTGAACCGGATCAAAACTGTTCACGGCGCAATCCGAGACACCAAGCACAGGCAGGCGCGAATAGCGGTTCGACACGTTATGCCCGCTGTGCACCAGCTCGACCGCCGCCAGGGCGCCGTGCTCGTGAACCCGCTCGGTCATGAGCGCAAGACGGTCCTGATCACCCTGATCCCACAGCCGGGCCTCCCGGTAAGGCAGGACATCACTCGAGGCATGGATATCACACTCCTCCGTTGCCACCACAGCCCAACCGCCCTCGGCTTTCATCGCGCGCATACCGGCGACACTGTTCGGCATGGCATGACCCATGCCGTTGCAGTGCGGCACCTGATAGAAACGGTTGCGCGCAGTTACCGGACCAATCTGCACGGGCTCGAACAGCACGTCATAACGCGGATCGCGAGTCATTAATATCCCCTTTTACTGCTTCGTTCTTTGATGTGGTTTATTGTTTTGTTTTTGCCTGCCACTCGGGCTGATCGTCAGTGTACGCGATATTCGCTTTTCTTCAGCACGCCGCGCCAGCAGCGGGGGTGGGTGGTCAGAGCTTTTTCCACGCGTCTTGCGGCGAACACAAAAATCCGGGCAAGCAGGTAAGCACGAAACTTGAGTCCATTGTAGGAAAAAATGGAAAAGTAGATCGGCTGATAACGCCATAGTGCGTAACGGTCTTTTCCGGCAAGACCGGGCCCGTGAAACGAACGCAATGCGCTCAGGGTCGAAAAATCTACTTCGGCATCGCGTGTGGCAGATTCAAAGTGCAGAAGTCTGATACCCGGCGCAGTAATGCATCGCATGCCGCGGGCGCGGGCTCGAAGACAAAAATCCACGTCCTGAAAACTGTTGGGAAAGGCCTCCGAAAATCCATTCAGATCCTCGAAAGTCGATCGACGGCAACACAGAAATGCGCCACTGACTGAAGTGGTCTCATGGTCAGCAAGATAACGGTGCATAGCATCACCCACATTATCGGCATTGGGATGAGGTGCGTAGTGCACTGCGGAATCACGTCCGACGTTGTCGCCGCAGGACTGCACGGTTCGATCCGCGTTCTGCAGCATCCCGCCCACGCAGGCAACATCCTCTTCTTCCAGCAGCGATGCCACGTCATGAAGCCAGCCTGACGTCTGCATCTCGGTATCGTCATTGAGAAACACCAAGATATCGCCACTTGATTTCTGCGCTCCCAAATTGCATTTGCGCGCAAAATCAAAACCCGGCTCATCACAAATGGCAATTCCACCCAGATGATGTCGACGAATCGATTCCTCGGCTTTGGCGAGATCATCTTCCGCATTCAAAACGAGAACAATCTGTACTTCATGACCTCCCGCGACGCGATCGTCTGTCGCCGACAATGATCGACTAATCGCCTGCAGGCAGTGCTCCAGCAAAATCAGTTCCTTCCCATCGACCACCTTGCGGGTACCAAGGCGACAGGGAATCACGACCGACACCGACAACGCGTCATTGGGCTCTAAACGGGATTTATAAACCCCGATCGGTTCCGGCTCGCTATCGGGATGACGGCACAGCAGGACGGGCTCTACAGATGCTGGTTGACCCATACGCGAAAAATGTTCGCGTAGCGCCTGCTGGCTGTGGTCTATCGTCTTTAGGTCCATCTGCTCTCCGGAGCGCGACTGGGTCTCCTCAAGAATCCGCCAGTGATAGGCAATGGTCTCGGCGTGAACCGGCTCCACGGCCTCGCTCATGCGAAGAGCCAGATCATGATCCTGGCTGCCCTCAAAGCCCTCGCGGTACCCGCCCACTTTGCGAAAAATTTCTTGCGAGAAAAGTTGGAGATGATTGATATACATGAGCGAGCGCAGCAGTTGCGGACTGTACTCGGGTTTGTACATCCGGCGGATGAGAAAGCCGTTGGCATCAACCTGAATCTCATCAGAATAAACCCATGATGCACGGTGATACCGAAGGCAGCGCAGCATCTGCGAAAAACCTTGGCTCACCACCACATCATCGTGATCTACCGGCGCCAAAAAATCTCCCGAGGCTTCTGTCGCGGCCACATTAAGCGCGTGGGATACCCCCGCATTGTCGGCCGTACGGATCATTTTCAGATTGGTCAGCCCTGCACGGTCACATCGCTCCAAAAAAGCGAGGGTTTCGGGATTGCTGGAGGCATCATCCACCATCACCACCTGGTGATGATCAGCGGCCGCTTTCAGAACGCTGTTCACGCACAGCGTGAGCACCGCCGGATCGGTGTTGTAAACGGGAATAAGGAACGAAACCTGCATGGGTTTAAAGATTTTCTCTATAAGACCTGCTGGGCAGACGAGGTCAGCATTAAACCGACCGGGCTATTTTGCGGGGATTAGGCTATGGCAGCAAATCCTGTGGCAGCCGGCCGGTTTTGCCCGACAGGCCGTCACGGATTCCCCGAAACATCATGGCCATGTTGCTAAGGCGCTGCCCGGTGAAAAACGCAAAGACAAAGAACATTTTGGCAAGGCGCAGCATATCGGTGTACTTCCAGCGCCGGCTCGGATAGTCGCGCCGCCACAACAGAAGACTGTTGCGATACACGTAATAGTAGCGAAACGGCTTATGTACCGGCAGATAGCGCCACCGGCCAAGCCAGACGCGCACGGTTCGATCCCCAAGTCCATGATCCATCAGCGCATCACAAACCCCGAATGACTGCCAGCCCCGGGCTCCCGCGCGCAGAAACCATTCTGTGTCCAGGTGATCGATAAATAGCCCCTCATCCATCAACCCCACGGCCTCAAGTGCCTCCCGCGCGAAAAGGGTACCGGAAGAGATCAGCATATCGGCACGAATCAGCCTGGATGCGCTGGTGCTGGAACAGAAACACCTACGAAAATGCAGTCGGCCAAACTGCACGAAATAGGACGGATGCCCCTGGTCTGTGCCAAGGTATCGGGCGCCGACCGCAGCGGTTTGCACGCCCTGCTGGCGTTGTTTTTTTAAAGCAACCCGCAGTGCATCCACCATACCCTTGCTGGGAAGACTGTCCTGATCAAGCAGCAGCACGGCATCAGCACCCTCATCGAGCGCTCGCTTCAAACCTTTATTGTGAGCCCAACCCAGGCCCCGGTTCTCTGTCGCACCGATAAACCGGGCTGAGGGATATCTCGCCACCAGTTCCGCTACCTGCTGCGCGTCGGCTGAACCATTGTCGATCACCAACAGCGAATCCACCTGGCCATCCAGCCGCGCAAACTGTGCCTCAAGTGTCTGCAGATCCGGTTGGTAGGTCGTCACCACCGCGGCAACTGCGCCACGAGGAGGTTGGGAGTTATCCATAGAGGCAGAAAAATTCCTCGCGCCCATCGCTGGTCTTGCTATCCATTCAACAGGGGCGGCTTAAGCTGATTTGTTAGGACTGACTATGATACCTGTCGATACAGTTTGGTTTGGGTCAGAATAGCCCGACATTCATCACGGGCGGTACCGTGCGCTTGAATTCTGACTCTCACAGAAACCGGGGGATTGCCCTCATGGTCGGGGCGATGATTGTCGTGCCCTTCATGGATGCGCTGGCGAAAATGCTCAGCAGTGATTATCCCGTGCTGCAGCTCGTCTGGGCCCGTTTTTTCTTTCATTTCCTGTTAGTGCTGCCAATCGCTCTCTGGCGGCACGGCGGCTCAGTACTAAGCGCCCCCGCACCGATGATGCAGGTCGGACGCGGACTGTGCCTGATGGGCGCAACAATATTCTTCTTTGCCGCCATCCGCACCATCCCGCTCGCTGACGCCATCGCGTTGATCTTTTTTGACGCCGTCATCATCGTCATCCTCTCGGCCGTGCTCCTGAAAGAAAAGGTGCCGCCCGGAAGACTCATTGCTGCCATGATTGGCCTGGGCGGGGTATTGCTGATTGTCCAGCCGGGATTCGGCAACTTTCAATGGGAGAGCCTGTTCGCACTCGCTGCCGCATTCTTTTTTGCGCTGTACTTTCTTTCAACCCGACATCTCAGCGGCAACACCCCGCCGCTCGTCATGCTGGCATGGCAGGGTGTCGGCGGCTTTGTCGTGATGAGCGTTCTGGTTCCTTTTATCTGGGTGACGCCCTCACCTATGGACTTTGTAATGATGGTCGCACTCGGTGTCATCGGTGCCAGCGGTCACCTGCTCCTGATTCGTGCCTTCCACTATGCCGAGGCTTCTTTGCTGGCGCCCTTTCTGTATACGGAAATCGTCATGCAGGTGCTGCTCGGCTATTGGCTGTTCGGCGATATTCCAAACCGGTGGGCCGTCGCCGGTATCACACTCATTATCGGTGTCGGCATCTACCTGTCACTCAGCCCCAGCAAGAGACAAAACGCCTGACAAGAATCCGGCAGGCCCTCTCAAGGTGCTGTCAACGGCACGCAAAGATAAAGACCAAACTCCAAAGCGAGGTCACAACTGACCCGCGCGTGGACTCTGCCCTGGCGGTCAAGGAAACGCTGGTGATCCGACACGGGGAAAATACCGTCGTGCCAGATACCCGGATGGATATAAAGGCCCCGGCTGCCGTCACACCAAAAGGCAATCACCTGCTCCACGGCAAGATCATCTCCCGGTAATGCGACCGGCACCACGAAGGGGCTCTTGTCTTTGGGAAAAAATAACTGGCCGCCGTCCGGGTGATAGTTGAGGTGCCACAACACTACCTTTTCGCGGCGGGCCGTCTGCCGATCGGTGCACGAAGCCGCGGGGTCGGTGGTCGACCAGCCCAGCACGTAGTGACCTGACACGGCGTCGTTTCTCCCAAAAAGAACATCCCCCCGCCATTCACCGTGGAATGTGCCCTCCACCCAGCCCGCCTCATCGCCGCTGTCTTCATCCACCTGCCGCCACCCGGTGGCTGGCCAGCGGACAATCTCGATCTCAATATCATCGGGATGCTCTACCAGCGCGCCATAACCCCGCACGCTCTCATCCGTGGCAACGATCAGCGGCACATCATGCAGCGGCAGCGCCGGCTTGTCCGACGGATCAAAAAGATATTCCGGAGCAGGTGCTGCCATCGTCTCAGCGCCTGCGCCCGCCGGTTCGGGCGGGCGCCAACAGACGCACATGCGGATATTTAAAAAGCGGTATCAACACGACCCCTGCGACAAAGCCCCCGATGTGGGCGAACCAGGCGACCCCCGGACCATCACCGGCTGCCAATGAACTGAAGATCTGCATACCGAACCATATCATCAACACGATACCGGCTTTAAGTGACATCGTGTGGATATAAAAGCCTAACGGAATCGCCACCAGCACCCTGGCATGGGGAAACAGGAGCAGATACGCGCCCAACACCCCGGAGATCGCCCCGCTCGCGCCAATCATCGGAATAGTCGACTCTGGATCGGGCAGCGCTTGCGCAAACACAGCCGCGACTCCGCAAATCAAATAAAAGACAATAAACCGGCCGTGCCCCATGGCATCTTCGATGTTGTTACCAAAAATCCACAGGTACAGCATGTTGCCGCCCAGGTGCATGAATCCACCGTGCAGGAACATCGACGTAAACGGCGTCAGCATCGGGTCCACCCATTCGAGGTGCGATACCAGCCGCGCATGGTCCAGGATGACGGCGGGAATGACCCCCAACGCATAGATCGCCGCTTCCTGACGCGGGCCCAGTGACAACTGCCAAAGAAAAGCCATGACACAAAGGCCGATCAGGGCAATCGTCACCACCGGCGTAATACGAGTGGGGTTGTCGTCGTGCAGAGGAATCATCAGAAAAGCGTCATACGGGTAAGCCGGTGGTTAGCGACAGGCGCCTCCCTGAATCTAAAGCCAACCCACCCAGTCCGCCAGCAGGTAGCCAAGGCTCAAAACGGATAACCCGCTGCCCCAGAAAATCATCCAGCGCTGGCGCAGCCGTTTTGCGAGAAAGGTCAGCAGGATGCCAACCCCGAACCCATACAGCGCTGTCAGCAGCATCATGTCGTCGGTGACGGTCGGCGTGCCCGGCATCTCGCCAATACGATATCTTGTCAGGGACAAATCATTTCTCTCCTTTGCAACCGCTTGGCAAGACCGGTGGGCCGCCGGGCGCTTCGCTCAATCGCGGCGCTCAGTACCTCGGGACTGCCCCAAACCTGAAGCGAGGCTTGCGCACGGGTAGCGCCAGTGTAAACGAGCTCACGAGAAAGAATCGGCGACACTTTCTCAGGCAGGATAAGCGTCACGGAAGACGACTGTGAGCCCTGGGCTTTATGGACGGTAAAGGCAAACGCCGCCTCGTACTCGGGCAATCGACTGAGACTGATTGCGCGAATCTCACCCAGGGCATCCTGAAAAACCGCCTGCATACCGCCTGGATGATCGCGATCCGGCACCACGATTCCGATGTCTCCGTTATAGAGTCCCAGTAATGAGTCGTTGCGCATGACGATCAATGGCATCCCCACAAATGCAACCCCATCTGATGAGGGTCTTGGTGCACGACGCAGGCCGGCCTGAATGCGCATATTGATATCGCCCACTCCCCGCGGCCCGTGGCGGTGGGCACAGAGCACCATCACCTCATCACGCCAGGCAAGAAGTGTTTCAGCAGGCGCGCCTTCATGTGCCAACCGCTCAAGGTCTGCAAAGTGCGGAATGATCCGATCGGCGAGCAGCGTATCGATGCCGGACGCATCCGGCATCGCAACGAACTCCAACCCCGATGGGTCTGCGCTTTCAAGCAACGTCATCACTTGAGGAATATCGCCCTCTCTCACCGCGCTCGCAAAGCCGCCCAGAGCGCTTGCCGATGAAAAACGCCAGTTGTGCCTGAGGGTGATAAGGGCCTCGGGCAGCGTCCCCTGATCCGCTGCCTGGCAAATGTCACCAAGTACCGCGCCTGCCTCGACCGACGACAACTGATCCCGATCGCCCAAAAGGATCAGACGAGCCTCTTGCGGTGTGGCATCGAACAGACTCGTCATCAGCGACAGGTCGACCATGGATGCTTCATCAAGAACCAAAAGATCGCAGGGCAGTGGTCGCGCGGCATCATATCGGGGACGCTGGCTGGGTCTTACGCCCAGCAACCGATGAATGGTCACCGGCTGGGGCACCCGCTGCAGGGCTTCGGGCAGCATCTCTACCGCACTCGCAAGCACCTCGCGCATTCGGGCAGCGGCCTTACCGGTCGGGGCACAGAGCAGGATCCGTTCGGGACGTATCGAAGTGAGTTGCTGCACCAGGGCCAGAATACGTACGACGGTTGCCGTTTTGCCCGTGCCGGGCCCACCGCTGATCACCAGCAGATGCTGATCGACCGCCTTGGCGGCGGCGGCACGCTGATCGGCCGAACCCGGATCATCAGAAAAGAATGTGTCCAGCCCTTCGGTAAGGGAGAGCGCATCAACCGAGTGACTCACCCGCCGGGCATGCCTGCCAATAGCCTCCGCCAACCGGCACTCAAGCGCATAGTAGCGATACAAATAGAGCCGCCCATCGTCCGTCAGCACCAGTGGGGACAGGCGCCCGCCATCACCCACCAGCGAACAACGCCAGAGCGCCTTCTGCCAGATTGAAAAATCCGGTGCCGCCAGATCGCCATCTGAGTCGCCTTCCCATGAGATGCTGCCCGCGATACTGGCGAGATCAATACAGACATCTCCCGCAAGAGCACGTTCAGCCGCAAGCGCACCCGCCAGCAGCACAGACGGATCCGCTTCGGGATCCTGTCTTTCCAGTAATCCAGAGAACTGCACGGCGGTCTCTGAAAGCGCGCCGGCACGGCTTGCCTTTTGCAGCGCAGTGATGACCCCGCTCATGCACGACCTCCCATCAGCGCATCAAGATCTTCAATCAGCAAATGTTGTGGTCTGTCAAAAAAGACGCCGCTGTGCGGATGGGCGGGATGCATTCCACGGAGGAAAAGGTAAAACACTCCGCCAAAGTGTTGCTCATACCGGTAGTCCGATAACCGCGTCCCAAGCCACCTGTGCAAAGCAACGCTATAGATCAGGTACTGCAGGGTATACGCTGACTGGCGCATGGCGGTTTCAAGCGCCTTGCAGGTGTAGTCGGAAAAATCCGGACCAAGATAGTTGGACTTGTAATCGGCGAGGAAAAACTTTCCGTCATGGACAAATACCAAATCAATAAAACCACGCATGAAACCCGTCAGGGCATCAAAACTGTTGCCATCGAATGTGGTGTCGATCGCCGGATGCAGCCCTTTGGTATGCCGCGACAGGGCGTCGCGCCATCGAAGACCATCGAGATCATTGGCGGGGTAACAAAAGGCCATCTCATCCACCCGGTCACGCCGGGCGAGGCTCGCGAGTCGCAGACCCTGGTCATTGAGCGGGACGTCCAATACCTGCTGTAGCATGCGGGTGATCACAGGTCGCCAGTAATCCTCAAACCCATACTCGCCCAATACCTGGCCAACGGTCTCATCGTGTCCCGTTGCTGATGCCTCGCGAAAATCGATCAGCTCAAAGATCCGGTGCAGGCAGGTACCCGCCCGCGCACCGCGGGGAAACGAGAAGAAATCCTGCCCCCCTTCCATAGGACCCCGTTGGACCTGACGATCATGGTCGGGCAGCGTGCTGTCGTGTCCCGTGGACAGTGAACTGAAACTGCCCATCTGCCAACTTCGGCTGACGTGGCGCGACGGCTGTCGCGCTTTCAGCCTTCGCGGTTTTGCCTGGCCCTCCTTTCGGACAGTCCCCATAGGCTCGGGCAGGCGCTGCATGCCGATGACCCCATCCGATGTCTTCACGAGCGCCTGGAGCGTATCACCCAGATCTTTGTCAGACAGGGTTTTGAAATGATTCGCCAGATGACCAGCCAAACCCGTGTCATCTGCCTTTTCTTCTTGTGCAGCGCGGTGCAGCAACCACGACAGCGCAGAAGTGGCGGCTCCGTTCACCGCGCCGTAAGTCAGATAACAGCGGCTTTGTGCCCGGGTCAGCGCGACATACAACAGTCTCAGATTCTCGGCGAGTTCCTCCTCTTCAGCACGCGCCCGGTGGGTCTTGAAAAGCTCCGAACCAAAATCCACCCAAAGACTGTTGTGGTCCGAGGCATCATGGAAAAACACGCTCGACGCCTGCTGGGATTTCAGCGTGCCCTCCCAGGCAAAGGGGACGAATACCACCGGATATTGCAGACCCTTGCTGGCATGGATCGTTACGATCCGCACACGGTTGTCGTCACTCTCCAGACGCAACAGAGTCGATTCTTCCGCCTCCAAGGGATCCTGGCGCATCGTGGAAAACCAGTTCAGTGCAGCCGGGATGTCCGTATGACGGGAGGCACCGGCAGCGACACATTCGGCCAAGTGCAAGAGATTGGTCAGGCGGCGCTCGCCATCAGCGAAGCGCGCCAGGCGCGGCAGCACCTCGCACTCACTCACCAACTCGCGAAACATCCGCATGAATCCGTTTTGCCGCCAACGCTCATGCCAACGATGAAAGCGGGCGAGCCAGGCATCCCATTCACCCGCATTCGTTTCAAGCACTAGCAACTGCGAGACATCCAAACCCATCAGGTCTGTGACCAGGGCGCTGCGCAAAACGGGCTCGCGCCGCGGTTGGGCCACCGCCTGAAGAAGGCGCTCAAGCTCCATTGCCTCGAAGGTGTCGAAGACGCTTTCGTGCCCCTGGCGCACGCTCGGAATCCCGGAGGCACTCAGCGCGTTCTGCACCGTGATCCCCTCAACATGATTGCGCACAAGCACCGCTATGTCTTGGGGACGAAGTCGCTCATCGCCCAGCGTCGCCCCCGCATCATACAAACGCCGGATTTCGCCAGCGACTGCCGCGCTGCCTTGCGCCCGGGCGACGCCTTTGGTGATGGTGCCCTCGGGATCTTTCCGATCCAGTGTCCAGACCACCATCGACGCATCGCAATGCGGGTCGTTCAGCGCCGGTGCGCTGCCCGCCGACACGGCGTCCGCAAACGGGATGGCGTCATAGACAAAACTGTTTTCCCGTCCGCACCAGGAAAACAGAGTATTGACCGCCGTCACGAGGCCCTTGGTGGCGCGGTGATTGGTGTCCAGGGTGTAAAGCGCCGTCGCGTTCTGACGCGCCTTGAGGTAAGCAAAAATATCTGCGCCCCGGAATGAGTAAATCGCTTGCTTGGGATCTCCCACCATGAACACCGGCTGACGCCCATCGCCATAGAGGGTGCGGAAGATCTCATACTGCACGGGATCGGTATCCTGAAATTCATCAAGGAGCGCGGCCGGATAGTCGGCACGGACTCGGTTGATCAATGCGCCGTCGGTATCTGACGAAAGTGCCGCGTTCAGATTGAGCAGCAGATCATCGTAGGCCTGCACGCCGCGCTGTGTCTTTAGCGCCCGCTGTCCGGCATCTGCGCTCAGCCGCATGTCATGAAGCCAATTAATGAAGTGAGACCGCGCAGCTTCATCATAGGCATCCAAATGAGACACCAGGATGTCCAGGCAATCGAAGAACGCGTGCTCAGGTGCTGATGCGCCTTTCTTGACCGCGCCTGGTTCAGACAAGGTCGTGCTTGTGAGTTTTCTCACACCCGGAGCATCCTCCAGCCTGCCGATGTCGGCGAAGGGTTGGGGAAAGATGGCGTCGAACCCGCTGATCCAGACCGGCATGCTCTTCAGCCGGTACCGGTTCCGATGAAGCCCTGATGCAGGGTCGGTCAGCAACGCACTGACCTCATCCCGATGAGCGTCCCAGCACGCCGCTGCCTCACAAAAAGCCCTCGTCAGGGCATCTTCCCGCACGTCGAGGTCTTCGGCGTCTGAAGGAATCGATATGCTGATAAAGGGCTTCCCGACAAGCGGGTTCAGGCGCTCGCGAAGATCGTCTGCACTGCGCAACTTCTCTTGGCTTGACAGCCAGTTCACCCAACAGGCGCTGGCCGGATAAATGGCTTTGCGCCACAGGTCGTCGACGACCTCGGCCAACAGCGGCCCGTCATCGGGGACAAGTTCTGTCTCAAGGGCCATGCCGCTCTGAAAGGCGCTGTCGCCGAGGACCCGCTCACAGAAAGCGTGGATGGTGAATACCGCAGCCTGATCAAAATCAGCAACCGCGCAACGCAGTTTGCGGACCGCTACCTGTCTGTCATAGCCTGCTTCAAGAAGCGGCGCAATCATCGGATCAGCACAGGCCTCTGGATGGCCGAACGCCTCCAGAGCGGCTACCAGTGCGTCGCGCAATCTTTGCCGCAACTCCCCCGTCGCCGCCCGGGTATAGGTCACCACCAGGATTCTCGCGACTGGCAAATCCTGTTCCAGTAGCAGGCGCAGATAAAGCGCGGTGATGGTCCAGGTCTTCCCCGTGCCGGCGGCCGCTTCTACCAGGTTGACACCCTGGAGCGGAACGCCAAACGGATCGAGCGGTCGTGTCATCATCCGCGCGCCTCTTTCACCAGCCGTGCCGGCGTCCCGAATACCTGCGCCGCAAGCCCTTCGAATTCATCGTCCAGTGCCGTCTCCAGTCGATCACGAAATGCCAAAGCAAAAAACGGATCTGCAGACTCTCGCGCTGCTGCCGCATACTCAGATCCCATCCAGGTTCTTTGCGCCTTGGCGAGCGGATTTTTCGTTGCCGACACATAATCCCAGGCACTTCTTGGAAAAAACGCCACCGGCCGGCATAACCCCTCACGATAGACCTTAATGAGGCCGCCCAGCGTTTCAACGGCATCTTCCTGCTCAGGGAAACGAATCACCCCTATGGCATCAACAAGATGCGTCTCGTGAGACGGGGCGCCCGAATCCGTATTCAGCAAAAGATGCGCACACCACGCCCTTAGCATGAACCAGGGGCTCAGCGCATCGACCGACCACAGGACCTGTCCGTTGGACCGGACATTCTCAAGTAACCCATGCAGGCGCCATCCTTCGAGGACTGTTTCAATCGCTACCGTTTGGCAGGATTCGTGATCCAGCAACGGTGCAAGATGCTCCGTTACCGGGGTGACCCGAGTCCACGCCTGCTGGGCAGCAAGCACACCTGGCGTGCCCGACGGCAGCGTGCCCCCAAGACGGGACCGCTCAATAAAGGGCTCGCGTTCCTCTCCCGACAATTGCGCAACGAGCGCATCGCGCTCAAGCGCCCGCCGTGCGCGAGGGTCAAGCACCATGGGCTCACGGACCGACAAGAGAGTGGCGCCCGGTTCGACAGAGATATTGAGGCGACCCTTTAGCAGCACCCGGGCGGGGTTCGCCAGAAAATCTACCAGCCGATCCAACGAAAGATCCCCCGGTTGCGGCGCCTCCAGTTTCGATCCAAAAAGGGGAGTTGTGTCCTGTATCGAGATCATTTCAGGGGCCACCATCTCCTCGGCATAACTGAAAAGCCCTGACGAACGATCAAAATACCGTTCGCTAAAGGGCTGTAGCGGATGACGCACCGTCAATTTTTCAGACCGGCTGGAATCTTGGGTCAGCGCCTCAATCTCCTCCAGCAGTTCACTGACCACGACGGACGGCGGCTGCGGGGTGTCGTCTCGGGCGCTTGCTCCGGTGTAACTGATATAAAGCGCAGAGCGGGCACTGTTCAGTGCTTCCAAAAACGCCAGTCGATCCTCATCGCGCCGGAGCCGATCCCCCACACGAGGCGCAAGACTCATCTGATCGAGGCCGCGCACCCTTTCTCGACCCGGGAAGTGATCGCCATTCATCCCCAGCAGACAGATCAGGCGCGCCGGAACGCAACGGCCGTGAGCCAGCGTTGCAAAAGTAACCCCACCACTCATGAAACGCCCGCCCACGGCATCGCCGATACGCCGCTCAACGGCATCACGCAGGACCGGCAAAGACAGCGGACCCACAAACTGCGCAATCGCGCCGTCACTTGCGAGCCTTGCAAGACGCTGACGAAGCCGCACCACGTTGTCCATCTCAGCCTCATCCGGCGCAAAAAAGTGATCCAGGATCTGATGGCAGATCGTTATCCAGCGTGACAGGGAATACGACCCGGACAACGTCTCGCGAAGTGAAATCACCTGCTCGAGAAATCCCCGCCATCGGCCGAGCAGCTCGGCCAGCGACGAATCCCCAGGCAGCACGGGAAGGTATCCACCGTAGACCGAATCCGTCTCGCCCAACGCAAAACCCATCAGCAGGCGATCGGTGCCCCCGCGCCAGGTGTGCTCAGGATTGACCGAGACCGCCAGGGACTCAAGCTCTTGCTCGTCCACGCCCCAGTGGATGCCGAGCGTCTCTATCCAGTTCAGGATCTGCTCCACATCGGTTTGGGTCAGGGCAAATCTCCGTTGCAGCATGGGCAGATCCAACAGTGCACTGACCTCGCGGGCATCGAGTCGGCCCTGGGGCAAGCGAAGCAAGGCAAGAAATCCCTGCGCCAGAGCCCCCTGATCCGAAAGAGCATGTTCGGCGAGCGCGAAAGGAATGTATCGAGCTCCGGTCGCCGAGCCGAAGACCGCTTCGATCAACGGCGCATAGTCCTCCAGCCTCGGGATGAACACCCGGACATCGGCCGGCGTAAGGCTGGGATCGCGCTCAAAGGCATCCAGCAGCTGGTCGTGCACCGCCTCGACCTCGCGCATCGGGCCATGACAGACATGCACCTCGATCGAACGGTCATCAGCGGCGAGTTCCGGCGGCGGTATCGTACGACTGTCAAGCAGTTCCGTCATATCCGACTGGATCACACCCAGCAGCGTGTGGCGGCCGGGTACCTGATAGGTCTCCGACTCAATAGCGTCCAGACCAATCAACTGCCCCAGTGTTTCGCGGCCCAGCCGCCCCATCGAGGCCAGCAGGCGGTTACCCTGATCCAGATAGGCATCTGCTGCTTCCCCCTGCACGGCCAGCAGCCGGGCGCGCTCACGGTCACTCACGATCTCGGCCCAATAACCCTCGCTGAAATTGAGGTGATACAGGTGGATCTGGGTATGCCGGGCGACAGTGGCAACGAATTCGAGAAATGCGGGTGACAGTCCCGTCAGGGCAAAGAGCGATAACCGCTCGGGCAACACCCCTTCATCGATTGATCCGTCGGAAAGGCGCTCAAACAACGCATCACGCCATCTCAACCAATGACGGGTATCCCCTTCGCTGATGAGGCGTTGCCACAAGGCGCCCTGCCAGTGTGCCGCCGGACCGCGCTCCCAATCGAGAATCCAGTCGGGTCGAAAGACCAGATACTGCTCATAAAGGAGACCCATCTGCTGGGCAAGCTGCCAACGCTGCAGTTCGCTGCTGTCCCGAAGGTAACGCGACAACGCCGGATGGCGTGACACGAAATCCTCCTCTTCAAGTACCGGCAGCACACGCCACGTGAGGACATCGGCCGAAAAGGCGTTGGCGTCGGGGACCTCCGCCAAGGTGTCGCGAAAAATCTGCCAAAGGAGTCTCGCCGGCGACAGCCATTGCATATTGGCGCTGATGCCGGTTGTTGCGGCGAGGTGAATCGTCAGCCACTCGCTGATCGCCGTGCCGGGAACCACGATGATCTCCGGTTTAAGTACTTCGCCAAGGGGGGTTTCGAGATTGCGCCGAAGTTTTTCGGCCAGGTCCTCCAGACGATTGGCGTGGTGCAGATGCAGCATCGACTGCCGCTCAGGAGAGCAACTTTGCGGGGGAAACCATCTAGGCAATTATCGCCTGTGGGCGTCTCATGGGGTGAGCCCGTCAGCGGCAGTATCTGCCTCGCGTGCAGGCAGTCGGGCTTTCAGTCTACGGCGTCTTGCTTTTCTGGCGTATCGAACGCACTTCCTGTTGGGCCATCCAGGTGGCCGAAGCGACGATCACGGCTCCCCCGATCCAGATCCAGACATCAGGATGCTCATCAAATAGGATGAGTCCCAAAATGGTTGCCCAGACCAGTTGCAGGAAGGTAAAGGGCTGCACCGCGGAGACCTCTGCCGCCTCAAGCGCCCGCGTCATGCAGTAGTGCCCTGAGGTGGCCAGCAGTGCCGTCAGCCCCAGCAGCAGCAACTCCTCAAGGGTGGGCGTCCGCCAGACCATGAGCGCCGGCAAAGCGAGCGTCAGGGTGCAGAACACCGACAACAGGATCACAATCATGGAACTGGCCTCGCGGCGGGTAGCAGACTTCGCCATCAGGTAAGAACAGGCAAACAGCGGCGCAGCGCCCAACTGGGCTAACGCCCCGATATCGATCACCCGCAGTCCCGGCCGCAGGATAAGCAATGCGCCGATAAATCCGAGCAGGACCGCGGCGACCCGATAAGGCTTCAGGCGTTCACTCAGGAATACGGCAGCCCCCAGGGTGACGAAGATCGGTGTCGTGAAACCCAGCGCCGTCACTTCCGAAATGGGAATTCGACTCATCGCCAGAAACCACAGTATCACGCCGCCGCCGTGCACCAGCCCGCGCAGGGCATGGAATCCCAAACGATCGCGGTCCAGCGACATGACCCCTGCCCGCGAAAGTAGCGGCAGGATCAGCACAATGCCGAAGCAGTATCGAATGAATGCTGCCTGAACCGGGTTCATGCTAGTGCCGAGATAGCGCACCGCGACGGTCACACCGACAAACAGCATTCCCGTCAGCAGCATCCACGCGATGCCCCGGAGATTGCCTGACAGGCCTGCTGGCGAAGAGTCGCCCGGCTGCAAGCCTTCAGTCGCCGTATTGCGAGGCAGCGTCACCCAGCCTGCGATGCACGGCCCGACGCAGGCTGTCGGGCGCCAGGACCTCAACGTCGGCACCGTGGCGCATGATATCCATCACCAGCTCCGTTTCATCCGCATAAGGAATGGTCAGTGTGTAACTGCCGTCTTCTCCGAATACCCCATGCTGACGAGAATGCCATTTCTCACGAGCCACCCAGCGGGCTGCCTCTGGTGAGAACTTCAGCACCGCTTCTTTAGTATCCTCTCCGGCGAAAATGCCGTAACCGGTACCCAGTACCTTTTCCAGTTCAGCCTCGGTGACGTGCTTGGCCTTGGGGTGCTCAACAAGCTCTGCCGACTGGATTGCATCAACCGCAAAACTTCTGAGCCCTTTGCGCAGGTGGCACCAGCTGTCGAGATACCAGTTATCCCGATAATGCGCGAGGCGTTGGGGTGAAACGGTACGCCGCGTGACTTCGCCGGAGCGCCGGTTGAGGTGCTCCAACTCCAGCCGGTGACGACGCAGCAGAGCGTGTGAGATGACACCGAAGACCTCCCTGTCTGCTTGACGCGCCGCCATATGGAGCACTCGGATACGACGAGTTACTTCTTCGGGCGGGTGGTCACCGGTGTCGAGCAACCTGCGGATACGGCTTCTCAGCGGCTCGATATGCGGACCCAGCAGGCCCGGCTGCAGACTCGAGAGCAGATGCTCCATCGTGAGCAACGCATGCACCTCGGAGGCGTTGAACCATAAGCCCGGCAGCGCGTAGCGATCTTCCTCCTCCCCCTGCGAATCGTTGTCATATCGGTAGCAACGCGACTCGTTATCCCAGAGTATGGGCGCCGCCAGACGATCGCGCATGTATTCAAGATCGCGGCGTACCGTCGCTCGAGATACCTCCATGGCTTCCATCATGGCCCGCAGTGTGGTTCCCTGGCGCGAGCGCAGCAGCCGGTCAATGGTGTAGAAACGCTCCGTACGATCCAAAGCAGTCGTCCGCTTTACGCTTTTGCCTGATAGAGCGCATCGCTGCGGGCAGCGAGAATCAGGTCATTGAGGTGGATGTCGCGGATCTTGTGTGTCCACCAGTCCACCGTCACTCTTCCCCACTCGGTCAGCAGCGCCGGGTGATGACCTTCAGCTTCGGCGATCTCGCCGACGGCGTTGGTAAAGGCAAGCGCCGACGCGAAATTGTCAAAGCGGTAGACCCGCCGCAGCCTCGGCTCATCATCAATCACCAGCCGCTGCCAGTCTGGGCTTTGCTGAAGAAACTTCTCGAGTTCACTATCGCTCGCCGGCGGCGCGCCCGTCCGGCAGGCTTCGCACGCCATCTCGGTGTAGTCCATTCCTATTCTCCTTGGCTTTGAAACGCCACAGCATACCCAAGGCTGTTGTTACCCAGGCAACGCTGTGACTATTTTGGTTATCTTTTATTTTGCGCTAAATCGGGCAGAATATCCTGCCCATGAATCTTGATGAACATCTGGTTGAGTGCCCCTACTGCGGTGAGGCATTTACTGCGCTGGTGGATCCCAGCGAGCATGAAGCGCAGTACGTTGAGGATTGTGAAGTCTGCTGTCAGCCTATTGTGTTTACCGTCGTCGACAATGGCGCTGATGCGCCCTGCTCGGTCCACACCCGTCGCGAAAACGATTGAGCCCTAGATTGCCTGTCCCGCAACGCGCATCAGCTGACAACCGTTGATTCTCCAGTTCTCGGCCTGGTCACGCACCATCTGATAAGCCGCAATCCACGAACTGCCGTCCTGTGCATAAACCTGCACCCCAAACACCGGCCCGTTCGACGTTTCCTTTGGGCCCAGAAATTCGACTCGCTGGGGCTGAATCAGTACGCCATATCCCTGGCGAACCATCGCCATGAAGATGTCCTCGTTCTCAAATTTGGCCTGAATCACGGGCGAGGCCTGGGCATACGCGGTCGATGCGTCGCCGCGGGCAAAAGCGTCCAGCTGACGGCTGATAACTCCCTGCATCAACTCGGCATCTGCACTGGCCGGGCTATCCGCCGATACAGCGGTCATCGGCGACAGCACCAAAATCAGTCCTAGTGTACGGATCAGTTTCTTCAACATGGCGTTCTCCGGAGTTTAATTTACCAGCTTACTGTGATCTTTGGCCCGTGAATGGGCCGTCATCAAGACACACTCAAAGGTCCGCCCGTATGCGCTAGGGAGATCCGATCGGGTGGCCGCAAGGCCCTATCCTCTTTAGAGTAGGCCGCCACCATGGTGACACCAACTCGACACAATGCCAGGGCCGCGGGTGCCATAGTACTCGCCATGGCCGCAATCACTGCCAGCGATGCGCTGGTCAAGGGGTTGCTCGAGGAAATCAAGCCGTCGCAGTTCATCTTCGTGCGGGCGCTGGTGATACTGCAGATTCTGGGCATCGCGCTGGTACTTAACAATCAGCGCATTCCTCTGCCGAGTCTCAGACAGCCCTGGCCGCTCATACGGGGCGGATGCGAATTGCTCTCGACCAGCCTGTGGCTTTTCGGACTGCAGTTCATCGCACTGCCGACCGCTGCCGCACTCGCCTGGACCTCACCCATTATGGTTACGCTGCTCGGCATCGTCATTCTGCGCGAAGCCAATTCGCTGTGGCGCTGGATATCGGTCCTGGTCGGGTTTATCGGAGTACTGTGCGTTACCCGCCCGTGGGGAACGGAGTGGAGTCTGTTACTGCTGCTGCCCGTCGCGACTGCGGCGGCGAGTGCGTTGCGGGAGATCTCCACCCGCTTTATTGAGCCTTCGGCTCACCCCCTGCAGATTGCCTTCATTACCGTTCTGGTCGTTGCCGTCGGTGCCGGAGTTGTCAGCGTCTTTGAATGGCAATCTTTTGGCTGGAGGATGGCGGGAGGCATGTTAGTCTCTGCCCTGCTGGTGAGTACCGCTTTTCCTCTGATGATCATGGCGGTGCGCCTTGGAGAAATTACCTTTATCGCGCCCTTTTTCTTCACGGCCATCCCGTTTGCCGTCATTCTGGGTTACGTCTTCTGGGGTGACACACTGGACGGTCTTGCCACCCTCGGAGTCATCGCGATTATCGCGGGCGGATGGCTCACCGCACAAAAGACGCGCGCACGCCCTTCTCCCGAATAACCACTTGCGCTACTCTTAGCCGATGCGCTTTGATGAAAAGAAAGTCCTGGTGACCGGCGCGTCCCGGGGAATCGGCCGCGCCATCGCGCTTCAGTTTGCTGGCACGGGCGCACAGGTAGCGGTGCATTACCAATCCAACCTCAAGGCCGCCCAAGCCACCCTTGCCGAACTGCCCGGGACAGGTCATATCCTCTGTGCCGGCGATGTCGCGGACCCCGACGCAGCCCAACGGCTCGTCGATGAGGCCATTTATGAAATGGGAGGTATCGATATCCTCGTAAACAATGCCGGCATCTTTGAGGCACATCCAGTAGACGAGGTGTCCTACGAGGACTGGCAACACCATTGGCAGAGGACACTCGCGGTGAATCTCGTGGGGCCAGCAAACCTCTGCTGGCACGCGGTCCGGCATATGCGTGAATCCGGCGGTGGCAGGATCGTGAACATCAGCTCGCGCGGTGCCTTTCGCGGGGAGCCGCACTGTCCTGCCTATGGCGCCAGCAAGGCTGGCCTTAACGCGCTGACCCAATCACTTGCGCAACAACTCGCCCCTCTGGGCATTTTTGTCGGGGCGGTGGCACCGGGATTTGTTGAGACCGACATGGCGAGCGCAGTCCTCGATGGACCCGGGGGCGATGCGGTACGGAACCAAAGCCCCCTGGGGCGGGTGGCAAAACCAGAAGAAGTGGCTCACGCGGTGCTGTTTCTCGCCTCTTCCGGTGCCGAGTTTTCGACCGGAACGGTCATTGACGTCAACGGCGCTTCCTATCTGCGAACCTGATTACCGATTTCGCTTATTTGCCGCGATCAAACTGAACAAAGTTACAGGCTTTTTCGAACAGCGCTTCGGACAGGCGGCCGGCCTCTTTCAGATACTGCTCACAGCCCCTGATCGTGCAGTCTTCATAGTCTGACACCATCACGGTCCAGTTCTCCCCGCTGAGGTCATATCCCTTGCGCATCAGGCAGGCGTTGCGGAAGGTATGGATCATGCAGTAGTTGGTCTCATCGTCCGAATTCAAACCCTGGGGCACCTTGCATTCGGGCAAACCCCACGCGAGACCGCAGTACAACATGAGGGCGAAACCCAGCGCGAAAGTTTTTCTGACTTCCAGCATAATATCGTTAGTTGATGTGGAATTACGTCATCAATTTAAAAAGTCATTGCGGCACATCTTGTACGAGACGGGCTTTTGTATGACCTGACAGGATGACAGGATAAAAAAGCATCATGCCACCAACGATCAGATTCTCAAAGCGATGTGCGTCTTCAGTCCGTCACAAAGACATCGCAAGCTGTAATGTGAACAAAACTTCATCTTTATGCCACACCAGAGCGGGTAGAGTTTCGTAAGGCTCTGGTCTCATGTCAGATAACATACACTTGATGATGCTGCAATGAGCGTTTCTCTATGACCTCAACATCGTCTCTTTTTCGTCTGGCAAGTCTCGTCGCCTTTGTTGCGTGTGCAGGTCTGTTGGGGTTTGGCTACTGGCTGCAGTATCGGGAATTTCTCGATCCCTGCCCGCTGTGTATTTTTCAGCGAATCGCCTTTATGTCCCTGGGTCTCATCGCGCTCATCGGGGCAATACATAACCCGATCGGTTATGGACGCAAGATCTATGCTGCGCTCGCAGCACTCGCTGGAATTCTCGGAGCGGCTGTTGCCGGCCGGCACATCTATCTGCAAAACCTGCCCGCAGATCAGATACCTGAATGTGGACCCGGGCTGGAGTTCATGTTGTCAAACATGCCTTTAGCGGATGCACTGCAAAAAGCGCTCGCAGGATCTGGAGAATGTGCCGATGTCTCATGGACCTTCCTTGGTCTTTCGATGCCGTGGTGGACGCTGTTCTGGTATCTGGTACTCAGTGCACTGATGATAACCGCCGCGCGGCGCTAACCCGATCATCGAACAAGCTCGTCTGTTCAGTCTCGCAATATCAGCTTCCAAAAAGATCTATCCCGACCGCCTGGCCACCATATCAATTTCAACGAGTGCTTCACGGGCGAGCCCTGTGACCCCAATACAGGTGCGCGCGGGCAACCGTCCCGCAGCAAAGTAAGCGCGGTAAGTCTGGTTCATGACTTCATAATCGCGCGCGAACTCGGTCAGGTAGACCCGGCACGACAGCACGTGCGAAAGATCCAGACCCAGGCCCTCCAGCACAATGATCAGATTGTCCATGACACGGCGCGTCTGCGCCTGGACTCCCTCAGGCAACGGCGCGCTGTCATCGTGGGGGTCCGTTGGCATCTGTCCCGTTAACTGAATCCACCCGTCGACCTCCACTGCGTGGCTGAAGGGGGCGACGTGTGTGGGGGCCTCATCAAAATTATGAAATACCGGACCCTGACTCATTCTTTGTCTCCTTGTATCCTGAAATCCTGAAACTGGGCATGTGGATTTATTTGCGACCGGGAAAGGGTCGGCCGACGACCAGCCAGTCCCACAACCGATGCAGCAGATACGCAAACGCTGTGGCCGCCAACGTCACAAAGCCCCAGCCAATGACATCATCATGAGGCATGATGGCCGGAATGCCAAACGCAAGACTTACTAACCACAGGCTCCAGATAATCAGCCACCCGAGACGGTATACGGGCCGAAGAAAGTTGGTACTGCGTCGTCGTCGCATTGCCGGGCTGTATTGGCGTTACACTTTGAATTAACTGAAATCGCACTGTAGCGGAAAACGCTGGATAAACGTATCCCGATACCCGGTCATGATTGTTGTCCTTTTTGAATTTGAGCCCGATCCCTCTTATCAGGACCGCTACTTCGAACTGGCGGGCCTGCTGCGCGAGAACGTTGAGAGGATCGAGGGCTTCATCAGTGTTGAACGCTTTGAAAGTGTCTCCCAAAGTGGTCGTTTCATTTCGGTATCCACCTGGGAAGATCTCGACGCCGTCAAAAGATGGCGCGAACACCTGGAACACGCAGCGGCACAAAATGAGGCGAAAGACCGGGGCATCTTCCGCAATTACCGGATCCGGGTCGCAGAAGTGATCCGCGACTACGGCCCTTAGGTTCAGTACATCCAGCGGCGCTGGAGTTTTTCAGACCCGGGCGTTCGCCCGTAAAGCACATCCGTACGGATGATGTATTTGATCCCGCGACGGATCTTTTCTCCCGCATGCGGGTAATGCTGGGGATGACCGCCGTGCGGAAAGCATAATGCGCTGCCGAGCGGTGTATGGACGGGAATTGCTTCGCCGCTTTCGCCCTCGGGGTAAAACCGGGTGTGGCCCCCGTCGTAGTCTCCACTCAGCAACAAAAGGAAAGTTAACTGGCTCCAGCGATCGCCAAACGCATCGACCTGCAGCTTGCCATCCACCACCGCACTGCCCGGCCAGGATCCGTCCGTGTGGGTCTTGAAGTAGTCGCCGGGCTGGTAACGGTAGAAGCGAAACCGAGCGTTCAGACCGAGGCTCGGCGCACCGCCGATCAGTTCGGTCAATTGAGGCTGGCATCGACTGAACAAGGTAGCGCAGATACTTTCATCGACTAGCCAATTGAGATTGCGCATATGGCGCACGCTGTGCGGCAGTGACACCGGCGCATCGTCATGAAAGCCCAGGGTGTCGACAATCAGCCGAAACTGCTCGCACTCTTCTAACGAAAGTACATTGTGCAGCTGAAATACGCCCGGCAGATCTGGCAGGTCTATCCGTTCTACCGGCGGCCCAGCTTCATCAAAGCGAATAAGCCCCTCGCGCGCACTCGCCCACAGCGGCAATGCCTCCTGATCATGTCCCGGCTCGTGCGCCAGCACGAAAAAGTCCGCTTCCGTCTCGCTCATCCCAATCTCTCCTGCTGCGCCCTGATAAGGTAATCTTGCGACCGTACCATCAGCGCGATATCGCCCAAGGTAAAGAACGACCGATTATCCCGAAGAACACACAGGAAGAAAAATGAAGATCGCCGTATTGCATGAACCGCTGGCCCAAAGGGACCTCAACGACTGGGGCGCTCCTGAGCAGATGCTCGACGGAAACTCACACACACAGGGAGTACTGCTGCATAAGGGTGAAAGGGGCGCATCGGAGTGCGGCTACTGGGAATGCACGCCAGGCCATTGGCGGTGTGAGGTCACGCGGGACGAGTTCTGCCACTTCCTTGACGGCGAGGCGAGCTACGAGAGCGACGACGGCGCGGTCACCGACATTACACCCGACACCGCTGCGTTTTTTCCCGCAGGCTGGAGCGGCAGCTGTCGGGTTACAAAAACTTTAAAAAAGGTCTACATGATCCGATGACGACGGTTTAATGCTTAGGCCGCCTCATTGCAATGTGATGCAGCTGATTGAGCACGGCTGAAGCCTGCTGCTCGCCGGGCAGATCCTCATCCACGAGACTGGAACAAAGAGTCGTCGCCGCTGAAAGGTTGCCGGTAATCGAATATGCCGTCATCACGGCTTCACGCAGAATCATGGCCTGCGCGGGAATAGCGAGGGATGGCCCCTCCCTTTGTGAGAAAGTTTCATCTTTTTCCATGCCCTCAAGATGCGGTCGCATCTGGACCTTTTCAAGAGGGCTGTCGAATTTAACTACCACTAATTTTAGGAGGTTATCGCTCTCTTGCCAGGCCGTCGACCGATCGGGCTCTTTAAGATATGCTTGAAGAAAGACCGCACGCCAGAAGAAATCCGATGAAGACAACACCACAGAAGTTTTGCGCCTCAAGCGCAGCCGACGCCAAGTGGGCGCAGGGACTGCGCAAATTTTTTGAGTACCGGGATCTTGGCATCAGTGAAGCCACCGGCGGCGCCTACAGCGCTCACGTCATCCGGGTAAAGAAACCCGTGACCGAGTTTCCGCACACCGGTCCGCACGTCCACGATCTTGAGTTTCAGATGATTTACATCCTGAAAGGCTGGATCCGCTTCACTTATGAAGGTCAGGGGGAATTCACTTTTCGCGAGGGAGACAGTTGCCTTCAGCCGGCCGGTATCGTCCACGACGAACTGGACTGCTCAGACGACCTGGAACTCATCCAGCTCACGGCACCAGCTGAATTTGAAACCCACCGCATCAACACATCAACCGACGTGTCAGACTGAACGAGCTCTGGCTTAGGCCTCTTTTTCCCAAAGCGTTTGGGTCAGCACGCCCACCCGGGACTCGATCACTTCCATCGCGTCGAGCACCATGTCTTCACGGTAACGGCGGCCGATAATCTGCACCCCGGCCGGGCGCCCCGCAATCATGCCGATGGGTGTCACACCGGCCGGCAGGCTTACCCAGTTGATGCCGGTGCTGTAAATCGCCGAGTTGAAAAGGTCTCGGGTACCGGCAAGGCTTTTCTGGTCACAGTCCCAGTCCGGTGTCGGCTGCAGAAAGTAAGGCGCCAACACGAGAGGTGTCTCTTCCAGAAATTCGTTCCACTGGCGCGTCATCGCAGCCCGGTTCTTGACGCCCAGGCGATAATCCACGGGATCCGCCGTCTCGCCCATCTCGAAGTACCACTCAAATATCTTCTGAATGGTTTCGCTGCCATGCTCACGGGCCATCGGCATCAAAAACGCATCCAGCTCTGCGCCAAGGTACCTGAACCACGCCTTGGCACAGTCATCCACGGACGGCGTCGTCGCCTCTTCTACCGCATAACCCGCGTCTGAAAGATAACCTGCAGCCCGATCAACTGCTTCGGTAATATCAGGATGCATCGGATGACCGTAAGACTCGGTCGTGACACCCACTCGAATGGGGCCGGGTTCTTGGGGCCACCCCTCAAAGGGTACCGGCATCCATAGCGGATCTCGTGCATCAGCGCCTGACATCACACCAAGCGCCAGGCGCACATCACGCACCTCGCGGCAGATTGCTCCCTGTACGGATATCAGCTGCGCCAGGATACCCCGCTCTTCTGTTGCCGAAGGCACATAGGCCGGCACACGGCCGAAGGTGGGCTTAACCGTCGACAGGCCGCAGTTAAATGCCGGGCAGCGCAGTGAGCCGCCGATATCATTGCCGTGATGAATCGGCCCAAACCCTGCGGCGCCAGCAGACGATGCCCCGCCTGAGGAGCCGCCAGGACTGGCATCCTCATCCCAGGGATTCAACGTTCTCCCATGCAGTGGGTTGTCGGTGTTGAGCCGCATCGAGAGCTCAGGGGTGTTGGTGCGCCCGACAATGATGGCGCCCGCCTTTCTGAGATTGGCCGTCACCGGAGAATCATCGGGGGCTATCAGGTCTTTTAGAGCGGGCAGCCCGTTAGGGGTGGGCTGACCTTTGACGTCGATATTGGACTTGATCGTGACCGGCACGCCGTGCAGCGGTCCCGTGGTTTTACCGGCCGCCAGTTGCGCATCGGCCACCCGGGCATCAGCCAGTGCTTCTTCAGTGAGATCCAGAACGATCGCATTGAGCCTCGGATTGTGCTCGGCAATGCGTCCTGACACAGAGGTGATCAACTCCTCTGCGGTAAATCTTTTATCCCGGATACCCTGCGCTGCCTCACAGGCGCTCAACTGCCAAAGTTCATCGCTCATGTCCCTCTCCTTTAAGCCCCCAGACTGCTGCTGTCAGGATAGACCTGGATCTGGGGAACTTTGCCATTCTTTAGCTCATCCTGGATGCCCTGCCAGTGTTCGACCTCGAGAAGATCTCCGTGCACGGTGCGGAACAGCCGGCGCAGATCTGGATCGGTAATCCGCAAACCCACCTCGATCTCCTCAGGTAGAAATACCACGCCGTCCTCGAAGAACCAACCGGGGATATCCTCTTCCCCGTCACACCGATCTCGGTTACTGCGGATCTTCACGTCTGTGAATGTCTCTAACGCATCGTAATCGAAAAGATACACCCGTATATGGCTGCCGACACCATAGTTGCGCCCATCCAGATCACGGTTGAAAATATTTGCCGCCATGTTATTTTTAATGCACTGACCAAGGCTAATCACAGCGCGCTCGCAATCCTCCCGCGGCGCCTGCTGCAGGAAAACGGGTAATGGGATCATCTTGCGTTGCACGATGAGATGATGAAAGAAGACCGTTTCCCCGCGCAGTGAAACGGCGTTGCTGGCATATTCTACGAGTTCAGATAACAACCCCGACGAAAAGTGCGAACTCGGCAAGTTCACGTTGTAGTAAATCGCGTTATCCAGCATGCTACCTGTTCGGTTGATGTCATGCACTTTTCGGTATTTCTCTAGCACGGATTCCACACCAGAGAAATCCCCCCATTTGTAGTTTTCGGTTGGATGGTCCCGAATGACCTTGAGGTTATAAACCGAACCCGGCGCCTGAAAGCCGATTGCCACGGTGCCCGGGAAACCGATAGCGGTATCAAAAACCGCTTTGTCTCTTACAAGTTCGTCTGTTAGTTCTTCCATCACGGCAACCTTGCCAAAGTGATTGAATCCCAAAGAAGAGTAGTGCAGTCCGAGCGGCCGCTTGGGCATGATCCCGTGCAGGAACTCAGCGAGTTCGTGATAGTGATCATTGGTAACGATAAAATTCGCGCGAGTCGTGCTGAAAAGGTTATGTGCCTCGGGCTCGTCGGTGAGTACGGCGTCGATATAGATACCAACCTCATCATTCAGCAGCGCCAGGATCAGCGGTACGACCAAACCACCGTTAAGGCAGATCCGGCCGACCACGTAGGCCCCACGGTTGCGGAAAAAGCCGCCTCGGATGACATCTACGGCCAATATGTTGTCAGCCAGGCCCCGTCTTGTAAGCGCCTCATCAATTTTATCTGCGGCGCGTTCCGAATCCCTGACGACATCCCGAAACGGAATCTCAAACGACGGGATGGCAAGCATCTCGCGGATCAGCCCTGCATCGATCAAATCCACTGTCCGGCTAAACATCACCTCGCTGTCACTACTAGATTGCGTCTTGATATTGACCGCGTAGTCCACGGGAGTCCAGTTATCCATAAACACCGCGCGCCGCACCGAATGCAGGAAAGCCAGCGCCAAGTCGGCCTCATATCTTCCAGCAACGGCCGCCGTATAATGTTGTTCGAGGCGGTCCCACAGTTCCAGGGCGGCGATGGCATCAGGACATTCTGCTGAGAGTGTGCGGGCCAGCGCGTGCATTCGCTCGCCGTACAGGGTCAGGCGGTCACGGCTGTTCTGCAGCGACTGCTGAAAGGCGCTTGCTTCAAAGGCCGCCTTCGCCTTCGGAGGAATAGCGCGAAAGTCACCGTAAAAACCATCAAAAACCTGCTGGATCCAATCCGACAGGATACGCGCCGAGGATTTAGGATCAGCTTTAGATTCCAGCAGCCACTTGGCGGGTGCTTGGTGAGAGGACATACCGTCGCGGATCATGGAAGGCTAGAGCAGTATCCGGAAACCCAAGGCATCGAGGTACTGCTTTTCAGTCTTTTCCGAGCACCGTGCCCAAAACCAGGGGCGAGTGCTCCAAAAACTCGGTAGCAGAAAGTTTGAAACCTTCCTCCGGCTTCAGCCTGCTGATACGTACCGACCCGCCGTTAACGGCGACAGTAATCCCAGATGCGTCGGCAGCCGTAACAGTGCCGGGAGCACCATCCGAATCATTCGATTTGCTGCAGTCGAGCAATGTAACCCGTTTACCAGCAAGCGTCGTCCAGGCCCCGGGCTGAGGATTAGCACCACGGATCATGTTGTAGACCCGGTCGACATCCTGGTGCCAGTCGATTCGAACGTCGTCCGCCGTACACCAGCCTTCGTAACTGCCGCCCGAGGGGTCCTGCTCGATCCGCGGCGCCTTCCCGTCACGCACAAGGTCAACCCCCTCAACCATGGCAGCAACGCCCATCGGAAAAAGGTGGTTGAAGTACAGGGAACCGAGGGTGTCGTCGGGCACGATTTCCACTTCTTTCTGAAGCAGGATCGGCCCGGTATCCAAGCCCTCGTCAGGCCAGAAGATCGAGAGCCCCGTCTTAGTTTCGCCGAAAATAATCGGCCAGTTTATGGAACTTGGGCCTTTATGCAGGGGCAGAAGCGAAGGATGATATTGGATCGATCCGAGCTCCGGTACGTTTAGCACCTGCTCCGGCACCAGCAGCGTAACGTATGCCATCACGCACAGATCGGCGTTCAGCGAACGCATCTGCTCTAGCACAGCCGCATCCTTATAGCTCGGGGGCTGGAAGAGCGGCAGTCCCTGCTCTTCGGCCAGCGCTTTCAGGGGATCGATCCGTCTACCTTTATCTGGCGCGCAGTACACCGCGCAGACGTCCTCGCCGCGTTCCAGCAAGGATTCCAGGACGGCTTTGCCGAAGGCCTGCTGGCCATGAACGATCAGTTTCATTTTTTCGCTCCCTGGTCCAATCGCGGGAAAGGCACCCGAGGGCAGACTACCGACTGTTTATTTGTACATCGTCTGCGCTTTGGTGCCTGGTGCGTATTCATCGGGATCCACCCAGACATTAACGACCGCGCACCTTCCTGTCTTGGCAATCGCCTCCCGTGCACGCTGCAATGCCGGTTGAATCTGGCTCGCCTCGGTGACTTCTTCACCATATCCGCCGATCATCTCGCCGAACTTGGAGAAAGGCACATCGCCAAGTTTGTTCCCGACATCACCACGCTCCTCGCCGTACTTAGCGAGTTGTCCATAGCGGATCTGATTCATAGCTGAGTTATTCCCTATCACCGCAAGATACGGCGCGCCGAAGCGCTGCGCGGTCTCCATATCAAAAGCGGTCATGCCAAAGGCGCCGTCACCATAGAGGCAGACAACCTCTTTGTTGGGATGCGCGAGTTTGGCAGCCATGGAAAAACCCGTACCCACACCAAGTGAGCCAAGCGCTCCGGGATCCATCCACTGTCCTGGGTTTCGGGGGCGAACTGCCTGAGCCGAGATCGTCACGATATCGCCTCCATCGCCGATATAGATCGTGTCCTCACCCAAAAACTCATTTATTTCATAAGCAAGCCGATAAGGGTGGATAGGACTCTGATCAGTGATAAACATCGGCATCAACTTCTCGAGCTTGGCCGCCTCGATCTCGCGCAACTCGGCCATCCACTGCTGACGTTGCTGACGCGCTCCCTTATCAATACGGCCCGATGCGGCCTGCGTCACGGCTGCAAGGATGCCACCGGGGCTCCCTGCCAAACCAAGACTGATATCCCGATTCTTGCCAACCGTCGCATAACTCTGGTCAATCTGCACCAAGGTTGCTTCCTTAGAAATTCGCTTGCCGTAGCCCATACGGAAATCGAACGGCGTACCTACAATCAAAATTACGTCAGCATTCTTAAACGCATCACTGCGAGTTCGATCAAAATGATGCGGATCACCTTGGGGTAACAGACCGCGGCTGGCGCCATTCATATAAGCCGGAATATCCAGCGCACGCACAAATTCGATGGCCTCTTCATGCCCTCCGGAGGACCATACCTGTTGCCCTAACAGTACGGCTGGACGCTGGGCTTTCACCAGCATATCAGCGAGTTTTTCAATATCAGCCGGATCGCCTACGGAGTTAACCGAGGCGCGATAGGATCCGGGCTGCGGCACTACCGCTTTCTCTACGGGCACTTCGGCATCCAGAATATCCCGGGGGATCTCCAAATAGGAGGGGCCATAAGCACCAGAAAAACACTCACGGGCGGCCATAGCGATCATGTCGGCGACGCGTTCAGTCGAAAACACACCTGACGCAAACTTGGTGATAGGAGTCATCATATCTACGTGGGGTAGATCCTGCAGCGAGCCCATCTTGTGTTGCGTCAGAGAACTCTGCCCACCGATATGCAAGATGGGGCTTTCTGATCGAAAAGCGGTGGCCACTCCTGTAACAGCATTAGTACAGCCAGGACCGGCTGTGGTCACCACGCAACCTAAACGTCCCGTCTGGCGGGCGTAGCCATCGGCCGCATGAGCGGCCGTTTGTTCATGGCGCACGTCGATAATCCTGATCCCCTCGTCGAGACAACCGTCATAGATGTCAATGATGTGTCCCCCGCAGAGAGTAAAAATCGTATCAACGCCTTCCTGCTTTAGCGCCTTCGCCACAAGGTGGCCCCCGGATACGACTGAGCCATCCTTAGTCTTCTGAGCCAGTGTGTCTGTTGCAGTATCCGTTCTTTTTAATTCAGCGCTCATCTGTTTCTACCTTTCAGTCAATGTGAGACCTAGGCCTCACTATACTAGACTGAAATGCTTAAAACATGATAGGCATGAAACATGCAACTCTGACCCTCCCGTTATGTCGATTCCCGATATTTAGACGCCCTATTACGCCAATAGTTCAAAAAGACAGGGTAGAGCATCAGGGCAATCGCAAGAACGATACAGATCAGCGCAATCGGATGCTCAACGGGATGAACAAAAGTGGTTACATCACCTCGACTTGAAATAAGAGACTGGCGCATCGAGCGCTCTGCCAATGGACCCAGCACGATCGCCAGAACGGCTGGCGCTACCGGATAGTTAAGCTTGCGCAAAAGGTAGCCCCCCAGTCCCAACACCAACATCAGCCAGACATCAAACATCCGGTCAGTCGTGGCGAAAACCCCCACAAAGCAGAGAATGAAGATTATCGGAGTCAGGATTGTGAACGGCATGGCCAGAACACGAACAAAGAGTGGAATCAGCGCAAGGTTGAGCCCCACTGTTACAAAGTTTGCCACGTACATCGAGCCAATCAGGCCCCAAACAAAATCCGGGTTGTTGGCAAAAAGCAGCGGCCCCGGTCGCAGTCCCCAGATGATCATGCCGCCCAGCAGAATGGCCGTGGTTGGGGATCCTGGGATACCGAGCGTGATCATGGGCAACATCGAGCCCGTTGACGCCGCGTTGTTGGCCGCTTCTGGTGCTGCGACGCCTGAGATGTTGCCCTTGCCAAAACTGTCCGGGTTCTTGGAGAAAGTCTTGGCAAGTCCATAGGCCATCAGCGATGCAGGCGTGGCCCCCGCCGCCGGCAGCGTACCCACAAAAAAACCGAGCACTGAACCTAGCGTTGTGGTGGGCAGATACTTCTTGATATACCCAAGGTTTTCCTTGAACTTCGACCAGGTGGTCTTGACATTTTCGATCTGCACCTTACCGCTCGTCTGCTCGAGCGTCCAAAGCATTTCGCCGATGCCATATATTCCGATCGCCAACACGAGAAAACCAATACCGCGCTGAAACTCAACCATGTCAAAAAAGATAAGACGCGGCTGGCCGGAGATGATGTCAAAGCCCACGGCCGCCATGACGAGACCCAGAAGAATCGAAAATATTGTCTTGGGAATATCGTCGCCGCCCAGCCCGATGAAGGTCGCAAAGGCCAGGACCATCAGCGCAAACTCTTCCTGTGGACCGAACTTCAACGCAAGTTCTGCAAGCGGCGGTGCGAACAAGGTGAAAAGAACGACAGAAATGGTGCCACCGATAAATGACGCTATTGCCGCACCCATCAAAGCCTGATCGGCTAGCCCCTTTTGCGCCATCGGCCGGCCGTCAAAGACCGTCGCTACCGCCGTAGACGCGCCGGGAATCCCCAACGTGATGGAACTGATGGCGCCCCCATACATGGCACCATAGTAGAGCGCTGCCAAAAATATGATCGCCGCGGTTGGCGGGACCAGAAAAGTCACCGGCAGCAAAATCGCTACGCCGTTAACCGAACCCAGACCCGGCATTGCACCAATGAAAAGCCCCGCCATACACCCTGCGAGGATCATGCCAAGATTCAACGGCTCAAGGGCCTGCAGCAGCCCGGCGGCTAATAGGTTTGCAATTTCTCCCATCTCTTAATGACTATTCTTTTC
>CENU01113170.1_pt1 | contig 41832 bp, 41 predicted proteins | sample 361331 | NCBI WGS metagenome assembly CENU01 (sample SAMEA2619766, study PRJEB7988) | marine metagenome | isolation source: saline water (ENVO:00002010), including | reverse complement strand
CGAGTGTTCAGCGCAGGAAGCACCGACGATTTCAGAAGACTGGGCCGTACTACGTCAAAAGAAGGCGGGACAAGTCTGCTTTGGCCTCTACCAGCACGTAGCGAATTCGGACGGTAATGGAAAAACCCAAACCCTTCGCGATCTGCTTTAATCAGACCGACGACGCTCCGTTACGAGCGACTTTTTCTTCATCGAAGGAGTGTTCCTCACTGAAGACTCGACGAACCATTGACTCAAAAAACGATAGCGGCTCGCTTTCGTACTCCGGGTCAAAACAGTTCTGATCATATTCTTCGCAGAAACGAACAGCGTCTTCGTACCACGGGTGATCAAGAAACCGATCACGCGCATTGCGGTCACCGCCCACATGGTGCGCGTAGTAATACATCTGGAAGAGGCCGTGATATTTAATGATCCAGTAGGTCTTCTCTGAGACATACGGTCTCAAGATGGCTGCGGCCATCTCACTATGCGACCTGGGCGCCAGCGTGTCTCCAATATCATGCAGCAAGGCAGCAACGACCAACTCCTCCGATTCTCCTGCGCGATGGGCGCGGGTAGCGGACTGCAGTGAATGCTCCAATCTGCTTACCGCGTAACCTGAAAAGCCCGCACTCAACTCCTTAAGCCCATCCATCAGTCTGGCGGGCAGATCCTCCATGAATAATTGTTCCTGTTCATGCAGAAACTCATAGTCCTCTTTGGTACCGTCTGCCATCCGTGTGAAACTGACCACGTCCATCGACTTTCTCCATGTTATTTAGCAGGATTTCAGCATAAATTATGGATCACCTACGCTTTGATTGATAGTATCTCAATCCGACCAGGGCAGTCAGGATGCGGAATCCCCTATGAGCACGAAAGCGATCTATCCGGGCACCTTTGACCCGATCACCCGGGGGCATATTGATCTTGCTGAGCGGGCCAGCCAACTCTTCGATGAAGTGGTTGTTGCCATCGCGGCAAGCCCCACCAAAAAACCGCTGTTTAGCCTTGATGAGCGGCTTGATATGGCGGCATTTTCGCTGAAGAACATTGGCAATATCAGCGTCATCGGTTTCGATGGATTGCTGATAGACAGCGTTCGAGAACAAAATGCTCAGGTGGTCCTGAGAGGTTTGAGAGCTGTGTCGGACTTTGAATATGAGTTTCAGTTGGCCGCCATGAATCGGCGTCTGGACCCAGAAATTGAGACCATGTTCTTAACACCTTCCGAGCATTTCACTTTCCTGTCGGCTTCCATGGTTAAGGAAATCGCTACTCATGGCGGCGATGTGTCTCAGTTTCTGCACCCCCAAGTCAATGAAAGGCTCATCCAGCGCTTGCGCGGTTGATCCCTCGCAGACAACTGCCCGCTAAATTCCTATGGCACTGCTGATTACCGACGAATGCATCAATTGTGATGTCTGCGAGCCTGAATGCCCGAACGAAGCGATCTCTCAGGGAGAGGAGTTCTACGTTATTGATCCTGCCCGCTGCACGGAATGCGTAGGCCACTTTGAGACGTCCCAATGCGTAGAAGTCTGTCCGGTGGAATGCATTCTGGTCGATCCTGAACGCCAGGAAAGCCAACACACACTCATGAAGCGTTTCCAGCAGCTCACGGGCGATTCGGCTTAGCGGCCTAGGCCGTTGGCAGCTTGATGTCCAGGCAACGCCAGAGATACCAGGTGGCGACTGATCGATAGGGACGCCACCTCAGGCCTGCCCGGGCGAGGCGCGTAGGCGCGGGCAACTCGCGCAGCCGCCGCATTTTCTGGTACCCCTTCTGCACACCCAAATCCCGGGTCGGCAATACGTCCGGCCGGCCAAGATAGAAAATGAGAAGCATCTGCACGGTCCATTCCCCGATGCCACGAACCTGGCTCAAGGTGCGGACAATCTCCTCATCCGTCATGCGATTCAACTGCCGTCGCGCAGGCACCAATCCTTCTTGCTGGCGATGTGCAAGATCGTAGAGCGCGAGCGATTTTGGATGCGAAAGCCCTGCTGACCGTAACTGCGTCTGAGACAGACAAAGCAGTTGATCAGCGTTCACACGCCGTCGTTCGAAAAGATCCAGCAGACGGCCATGAATTGTTCCCGCGGCCTTGCCGCTGAGTTGCTGATACACAATAGACTGACACAAATACTGGAAAACCGACCGGTTGCTTCGGACTTCTAGCCCGCATGGACCGACGTCGGCGATAATTCTGGCAAGCCCTTTGTCACATGCCGACAGGTATCGACACGCCTCATTGAGGTCGAGAGAGGAAAGATCAGCCATCGTCTGTCTTTATGCGTCCGATCAGCTTGCCGGGATCCAGCTGCCAGACTTCAATTTCATCGTTGCTCTGTCGGAATGAGCTCAAACATTCTTGGTTGAAGCAGTCACTGAGAGTGGCCTTAATCGCCATATTCACCCCCTGATGACCCACGATCAGGATGTCGCCCTCCCTATCGCTTAGGTTGGCAACCAGGTCCGCAATCCGTGATGCAACGTCGTGAATCGTCTCACCTCCCGGTGCAGCCAAAAGAAAGCAGGACTCGCGCCAAGCATCATACCCGGCAGGATCCTCCGCCCGCAGTTCTGCTTCATGCCGACCTTCAAACTGACCAAGGTCAAGCTCAATCAGGGTCGGATCAGTCTCTACCTCACAGCCCACCGCTGTGCCCAAAATCTGTGCGGTCTTCTGGGCTCTTAAAAGGGGTGATGCAATCAAACTCTGAGGCGCGCACCCCCGCGCCTTAAGCAAAGCCGCCAGCCGAATTGCTTGATTCTGGCCTTCCGTATTAAGCGGAATATCGCTAACAGACTGCCAACGCTGTTTAAGATTCCAGTCAGTTTGGCCGTGTCGTGCGATAAGAAGGCTCATTTACATCCCCCCAAAGATCAGAATTATTCACTAGAGCCGCTAGGTGCTCCAGAAATCAGCAACAGGCACGATGAGGTAGCACTGTCTAGCGAAATCTGGACGCAGGAGTTGACTTTACCCAAGCCAGCCAGTATTATCCTGACGGGATTTGTGCAACGCACAATTTCTATTCATATCCTCCTCCAAATATTCAGCCCGCCCATCATTTCGGCGGGCTTTTTTTTAACTCGTGATTAATCAATAGAAACAGACTATTGGGATATATTTCAAGGTTCTTTTGCAAGAGTCATACACCCTTTTTTTGGCCTCATAAGAGCCATTTATTTGGCGGGAAGCTTTTCTTGTTGCATCGCATCATTATTGCCTCAACACCTTGCGAAACTCATCTGACTTTCTCGGCATTGTACTTGGCTCTGTCAAGCGCAATTTCTAAATACTTCCGACATAAATACTGAGGCAAAACTAAAGCAATGATTCCGCTTCGCCCAAGCAGTGTGCGCTAAGGATTAAAATCCCGTGCATCCATAACCTCTCGGTAAATTACTAACGGACCCTCCGTGACTGATCTTCTTCAATCTGCTCTGCTTGTTTTCCCGGGCCAGGGATCACAGTACCCCGGGATGGGCAGCGATCTCTTCGACTCCTTTGAAACCGTAAGACAACTCTACGAGGAGGCCAGCGATACACTTGGCTATGATCTTGCTCGTCTTTCCTTTGAAGATCCTGATAACAAAATTCATCTGACCCAATATACGCAGCCAGCACTGCTTACTCACGCGATTGCCTGTCTTCGCATTTTTGAGGAACAGACAGGACGGCCGGTGACGCCTAAGGCTGCTGCGGGTCATAGTCTTGGAGAGTATTCTGCCTTGGTGGCCGCTCGTGCGCTGAGCTTCACTGACGCACTGCGCCTGGTCGACGCGCGTGGGCGACTCATGGGAGAACTGGGCGAAGGTGAAATGGAAGCACTCCCTCTGGCCTTGGAAGAAGCCAAGGCTTTAGCAGAGCAGCACTACTGTGCGGTAGCGGCCTGTAATCTGCCCGATCAGACCGTCGTTGGCGGTAAAGCAACAGACCTCAATCTCCTGGTCGAAACTTTCTCCAATCAGTTCCCGGGAAAGAAATCGGCAAGGCTGAAAACCGAAGGTGCGTTTCATACTTTCTACATGATTGGCGCGGCTCTTGAATTTCGAAGCGCACTGGAGAACACCGCACTGCAGTCCCCATCCATCTCGGTACTCTCCAACACGACCGGCCGCTTTCATGATTCGAATCCTCGTAGCATTCGGGCAGCACTTTTCTCTCAGCTGTTTAATCCGGTCCTTTGGCATAACAATCTCAGATATGCTGCCGAGCAGGGGTGCCGGACCATGATCGAGTTCGGTGGCGGGATCGGCAAAGGAGAGACTCCGGCCGAGAAAAAACCGAACCTGGCCGGGATCGTCAAGAAAACCTTCAGGCGAGATGATAATCCGCCGGAATATATTGGCATCATCAACACTGAAACACTTGCCCAGGCCATCACCCGGCTCCAGAACGACACATAGTGCCCAGCCGGCTTTGTGACGAGTCGATCCGACGAATGATTCTGGGGCCTGTAGAGACCCTGTTAGGTCAGCCCCGTGAGCACCTCTGTACTGTATAGCCTCACCGTTCTGATCTGGGGGTCGAGCTGGCTTGCGATCCACTTTCAGATCGGTGTGGTGCCCCCGGAGATTGCCATCGTCTACCGGTTTGTCCTGGCTTCCACTCTGCTCGTTATCTGGTGTCTTGCACGAGGCATATCCCTGCGCATCGCATCTCGCCATCATCCCTACCTTGCTTTGCTGGGCCTCAGCCTGTTCTCACTGAACTACTTGCTTTTTTACTACGCTGCGTATGACCTCGCTACGGGCCTGCTGGCTGTCATTTTCTCGACGATGACTGTCATGAACATCTTTAACAGTGCTCTTTTTCTAAAACACAGGATTCAGAAGAAAACCATTGTGGCGGTCTTATTCGGGCTGACAGGCATCGGGCTGGTTTTTTGGTCTGAAATCGCCACATCCCGAGCCCAGGCGGCCGGGGCCATCGGCATGAGCCTCATCGCGACCTATCTTGCGTCGATCGGCAATATCGTTTCCGCCCGAAACCAGAAGCACGGCATTTCGGTTGCATCGGCCAATGCGATTGGTATGGCTTATGGCGCCCTTTTTATTTTTGTCTTCAGTATCCTTTCCGGCACACCATTTGTGATCGATACCGACATCCGCTTTATTGGCTCGCTGCTGTTTTTGGCCTTATTTGCGTCGGCTATTGGCTTCGGTTGTTATCTGACACTCGTTGGACGAATCGGGCCGGAGAATGCCGCTTATGCGACGGTGCTGTTCCCTATCGTGGCGCTCGCCCTATCGACCTGGTTTGAAAGCTATGCGTGGCAGGATCGGACACTGGTTGGTGTCAGCCTGGTGCTCATAGGTAATGTCGTCGTGCTGGCGCGTCCATCAACCGTGGCGCGACTCAAGGGGCTCGTCTCGAAATACCCCTAATCAGGCCTGACTCAGATGGCACCCTCCGTCTGGCGTACGCGACTGAACCAGGTAATCAGCAATAACACCAGCGCTAAAAACGGCAACACCAGCAGGTTAAGCATTTGCCAACCCGCAATCTCGTGCACCACTCCAGAGATTCCAGCTGTCAGGGCGACCGTCCCGAAAATCATGAGATCGTTCAATCCCTGGGTCTTGGCCTTTTCTGAGGGCGTGTAACTCTCGGTCACCAGTGTTGTGCCGCCAATAAACAGAAAATTCCATCCCAGCCCCAACAGCGCCAGCGCAGCAACGAAGTGCGCTACGGTGTCGCCATTCAGGCTCGCGGCCACACTGGCGAAGAGCATCAGGACACCGATGCCCATGATTCTCAACACACCAAAACGCGTTATCAGGTTGCCGGTAAAAAATGAAGGCAAGAACATGGCGAGCACATGCCACTCGATCACAAAAGCGGTGTCCGAAAATGAGTGGCCGCAACCCGCCATGGCCAGCGGCGTAGATGTCATCACAAGATTCATGACGCCGTACGCAATCAATGCTCCCGCAACAGGCACAAAGAACACCGGCTGACAGACGATCTGCTTAAGGGGTCGCTGACTGCCGTAGCGCTCGACTTCTGTAGGCGGTGATATCCGCAGAAATGACGCCAGCAGTATGGATAATGAATATACGACCAGCAGACTGGCGTAACTGCCTGCAAAGGGAAACCCAGCAATCAGGTCACGATTGAACGCGGCCAGATTCGGGCCCACAAAAGCCGCCACGACGCCTCCAGCGAGCACCCATGAGATGGCCCGGCTACGATATGCGCTGCCGCTAACATCAGCGGCAGCAAAGCGGTAGTAATGACCGACGCCATTCAGCACGCCGATCAGAAACGAACCTGCGCAAAAGAGCCAGAAGTCCCGTTCTGTGATCGCGTGAATCGCGACAGCGGCACCGACCAAGCCGGCGAGGGGACCGATCATAAATCCCGCTCGGCGACCGATCCGCTTCATCATGAGGGACGCGGGAAAAGTCGTCAGCAATGTTCCGACATACATGCAGGACAGCGGGACGGTTGCGAAGAGGCTGTTGCTCGCCAGAGACAAGCCGGTCAATGCCGAGGTCGCAACGATAAGGGAACTGCCGGACAGCATCAGCGCCTGACAGACGGAAAGAAGCAAGACGTTGCGACGCAGCGCACCCGAGAACGACACAACAATACTCTCCTGGAAGCTGGGGTAAATGCGGAAACGCTAAGGTGCCTGCAGAGGGTCACTACGACGTTGTCAGCCGAGTGCCCACCCAAAGTGCGCCAATGGTACTACATGCCGCGGCGATACTTGCCGCCCACCTCAAAAAACGCTTGGGTCAGCTGGCCAAGCGAGCAGACACGGGCGGCCTCCATCAGTGAGTAGAAAACATTGTGACCGCCGAGCGCAGCTTCCTTGACGGCTTCAATCGCCTTGTCGGCCGCACCTTCGTGCCGGCTCTGAAATGCTCTCAACCGTTCCAGCTGGCCCCGTTTTTCAGCCTCGGTACCGCGAGCGAGTTCAACTTCCGAGCTACTGTCGTCTTCATCATTGAGGAATGTGTTGACGCCAATGATGGGATAACTGCCGTCGTGTTTTCGGGTTTCGTAATAAAGGGATTCTTCCTGAATCTTGCCCCGCTGATACCCGGTCTCCATCGCGCCCAGCACACCCCCGCGCTCTGCAAGCCGGTCAAACTCAGCAAGCACCGCCTGCTCTACCAGATCCGTCAACTCTTCGATGATAAAGCTGCCCTGGTTGGAATTCTCGTTGCGCGCCAGACCCCATTCCCGGTTGATGATCATCTGGATCGCCAGCGCGCGGCGAACCGACTCTGCACTGGGGGTCGTAAACGCTTCATCATGCGCATTGGTATGCAGGCTGTTGCAGTTGTCATAGACCGCGATTAATGCCTGTAGCGTCGTCCGGATATCGTTAAAACTCATCTCCTGCGCATGCAAAGACCGGCCCGAGGTCTGAATGTGATACTTGAGTTTCTGACTGCGCAGGTTGGCACCATAACGCTCCCGCAGCGTGATCGCCCAAATCCTGCGTGCCACCCGGCCAAGGACCGTGTATTCCGGATCCATTCCGTTCGAGAAGAAAAACGACAGGTTGGGTGCAAAGTCATCTACCGCCATTCCCCGAGCAAGATAGGATTCAAGATACGTGAACCCGTTGGCCAGCGTGAGGGCCAACTGAGTGATGGGATTCGCACCCGCCTCAGCGATGTGGTATCCGGAAATGGACACCGAGTAAAAGTTGCGCACCCGGTTATCAATGAAATACTGCTGGATATCCCCCATCATGCGGAGGCTGAAATCGGTCGAAAAGAGACAGGTATTCTGGCCCTGGTCTTCCTTGAGAATATCCGCCTGGACGGTGCCTCTGACATTTTCCAGGGCAAAGCTCCGGATCTGGTCCATCTCTTCTACGGAGGGCTCCCGCGAGTGCTTCTCATGAAACCGGTCAACCTGCTGATCGATTGCGGTGTTGAGGAAAAATGCCAGCACGGTGGGGGCCGGTCCGTTAATCGTCATGGAGACGGATGTAGCGGGATCACAAAGATCAAACCCGTGATACAGAGTCCTCATGTCTTCCAACGTTGCAATCGATACTCCCGAGGTGCCCACTTTTCCGTAGATATCGGGACGCAATGCAGGGTCAGCGCCATACAGAGTGACTGAATCGAATGCCGTCGACAGGCGCTTGGCTTTCGAATCCGCGGAGAGCAAACGAAAGCGTTGGTTGGTCCGGGCAGCATCTCCCTCACCAGCAAACATCCGGGTAGGATCTTCATTCTCCCGCTTGAATGGAAAAACACCTGCCGTATAAGGAAATGCTCCCGGTACGTTCTCCAATAGCTGCCAACGAAGCCGGTCTCCTGCATCGTGATAACTTGGAAGACTGACACGGGGGATACGTGTGCCTGATAAAGAGGTATAACTGAGTCGCACTTCAGATTCCGGCCTGTCGCCTTCGCCCTCAACACCGCTTTCCTGATACTGGCGGCGCAACGCATCAAACCCTTCAATCTGGTCGATGAGATCCTGGCCTAGAGCGGTCTCTGTCTTAGCCACCAGCGCCTGAAGCGACTCCGTGGATTGCTGGTTGGACTCGAGCAGATTGATACTGGTTTTCAAGTGCTGTCGATGGCGAGCCAGCGTCTCAAGGTCTGCGACTCTCTCGTGATACCGGCGAACGGAATCCGCCACCTCTGACAAATACCTTTCTCGATCCCCAGGAAGACTTTCGGGATCCTGCACTGCGTTCCGCGCCTGCCCCAGAAGACCCGGCCCGGCCGAGAGGTCCTGCTCTGTCAATGATGCCTTAATCGCCTGATACAGCGCGCTCACTCCCGAATCATTGAACCGTGCTGCCATAGTGGTGTAAACGGGCATCTGGTCCGGCGTTTCGCTAAATGCCCCCCGATTGCGCTGTACCTGCTTGCGCACATCGCGCAATGCATCCTGAGCCCCCTTTCGGTCTGACTTATTGATCGCCACCACGTCCGCGTAATCCAGCATCTCGATCTTCTCCAACTGAGACGCTGCGCCGAACTCGGGTGTCATGACATAGAGAGAGGTATCCACGCGGGAGGTAATTCCGGCATCTCCCTGACCGATGCCGGGCGTCTCAACGATCACAAGATCGAACTCTGCACATTGGCAGGCAGCAACCAAATCGTCGAGCTGTCCGGGCACTTCGCCGGCGGCGCCTCTTGTAGCAAAGGAGCGAAAGAAAATATTTTCGCCATCAATCGCGTTCATCCGAATGCGGTCTCCCAGCAGCGCACCGCCCGTCTTTCTGCGGGTGGGATCCACCGCCAGAACGGCAATTCGAAGCGCGTCTCCATAATCAATCCGAAAACGAAGGATCAACTCGTCCGTCAAGGACGACTTACCAGACCCGCCGGTGCCGGTAATGCCCAACACCGGACTATGATCATGACGACGGGCGGCTGTGGTGCGTATCTGGCGGATCAAAAATTCACTGACGGTGTCATTTTCGATCTCAGTCAACACACGTGCGAGTTGCACCCCATCAGGCGCTTTCAAGCCTTCCATGGACTCGCTGGGTTGCTCCGCCGGATAAAAGTCTGCCCGCTCCAGCATGTCATCGATCATGCCCTGAAGGCCAAGATGCTGGCCGTCACCGGGAGAGTAGACTCTGCTCACCCCGTAGTCGTGGAGCGCCCTGATTTCTTCATCAACAATGACGCCGCCTCCTCCTCCGAATACCCGAATATCCGGCCGGTTACGCTCACGCAGCATGTCGATCATGTAGGAAAAAAATTCTGTATGCCCGCCCTGGTAAGAACTCACCGCGATACCCTGGACATCTTCCTGAATCGCCGCATCGACAATCTCGGCAACGCTTCGGTTGTGGCCGAGGTGAATCACCTCCGCCCCGGATGCCTGCAGGAGTCGGCGGATGATATTGATCGCAGCGTCGTGGCCGTCAAAAAGACTGGCCGCAGTCACGAACCGGATGCGGTAGCCGATATCCGGTCGAGTCGGGACTCCGGCTTGACTGAGAGAAGATGGAATAGAACTCATAGCCATAAAGTGCACCAGGCGACGAACATCGGATTTTAGTTTCCGTTTACGTAAACGTCAATTAAAGCTATACTCGACGGTCGGGCTAAAAGTTCTCAACAGTGCCGATATGACCCCCGATGCCACCGCCTATTCGATCTCGGATCTTGCCCAGGAATTCAATCTCACGACCCGGGCCATCCGGTTTTATGAGGATGAAGGACTGCTTCAGCCGGGCCGGAGCGGCCGGCGACGAGTATATAGCCCACGGGATCGGGTCCGCCTGAAACTCATTCTTCGTGGCAAACGTCTAGGCTTTTCGCTCAGCGACGTCCGGGACATCATCGAGATGTATGACCTGGATGCGGGGGAGACGGGGCAATTGCGCTACTTCCTGGATCAGATTCAAGAACGCCGCGAAGCACTTAAGCAGCAGCGCAGCGACATTGACCTGACCTTAAAAGAGCTCGATGAGATCGAGTTACAATGCCAGGGTCGACTTGCCTCCATCGCTTAAAAGAATCACGCTGCCCTTCCTGTAAATCCCTGGATTGACAACTTAAGGACCGGCTCTTGTTTAGCAACTCAAGTACAGGAACGCAGGTACTGCTGGTCCTTGCAGGCCTGACAGTCGTCATTGCGGGTCTCAAAGCCGCCAGCAGCATCGTCGTCCCACTGTTGATGGCGATCTTCCTGGCCATCATATCCACAGCGATGCTGCAATGGCTTCAGCGTCGAGGACTACCGCTCTGGGCGGCAATGACGTTGGTGTTGTTGCTTATGGCGAGCACACTGGTCACATTGGGATCACTTATCGGCGCCTCCATCAACCAGTTCAGCAGCGCCCTCCCCCGTTATGAGGCGCAACTCAATGCTCTCATCACCCAGACAACGGTATGGCTCGGGGGGCTTGGGATCAAATTGCCTGTCGGCGGTGTCACGGAACTCTTTGATCCCGCAGGAGCCGCCAAACTGCTCGGTCGCCTCTTAAGCGGTTTTGGCGGACTGCTCGCCAACAGCATGCTCATTATCCTTACGGTTCTGTTTTTGATGGTTGAGTCAACCAGCCTGCCGGAGAAGCTGCGCAGCGTTTCGAGAAATCCCGACAAGACGCTCGGGGACCTCGCCGCTTTTATGGCCTCAGTCAACCACTATCTCGTGATTAAAGCCGTAATGAGCCTGATTACGGGTCTTGCCATCGCACTCTACCTCGTCATCCTTGGAATAGACTTTGCAGTTATCTGGGGATCACTCGCCTTCTTTATGAACTTTATTCCCTATATCGGGTCAATCATTGCCGCGATACCTGCCGTCACCCTTGCTCTTCTTGATGCTGGACCCGTCATCGCGCTTTCGGTCGCCGCCGGATTCGTCGCAGTCAATATCGTGGTCGGCAACGTGCTGGAGCCGCGGTATCTGGGAAAGGGTCTCGGTCTATCGACTCTGGTGGTGTTTCTTTCTCTGCTGTTCTGGGGCTGGATATTCGGCCCTGTCGGGATGTTCCTCTCCACCCCTCTGACCATGATTGTCAAGATCGCATTGGAAAACGATCCGAGAAGCCGATGGATTAGCGTATTACTGAGCGCCCAGGCTCCCGACCGAAATACCTCTTAATTACCCGCCATCTCCTTCTCGTTGCGCAGCTCTTTGGTGAAGCGCGAGGGCATCACCAAGAGACAGCTGATTAATGAAACTCGACGCGTTGCAGTCACCAAGATATCGGCGCTTCTGGCTAGGCTCTATTTTCTCCACCGGGGCCACACAGCTTTACTTTGTGGGAATGGGCTGGCTGGTCTTCAAACTCACCGGATCTGCCCTTTATCTCGGACTCCTCGGCGTTGCCATGGCAGTACCTACCATACTTGCCACCCTCGCCGGAGGGCTCGTAGCCGATCATGGAAACCGCGGTCGGATCCTGCTCATCACATCCATACTGGCTGGCCTGGCACTTGGCATATTGACCATTCTCGACCTCGGCGACTGGGTCACCGTTTGGCAGGTCTTGCTCCTCGCGGCCTTGTTAGGTTCGATCTCGGGGTTTGACCTGCCCGCCCGTGTTTCATTCTTCCCGGCGCTCATCGAGCCGCATCAAATGATGAGTGCTGTGGCGTTGAACTCAATTCTCTGGCAAGGGACCAGGATGGTGCTGCCTGCCGTAGGCGGCGTATTGATTGCCCTTGCAGATACCTGGATTATTTTTGCCTTGTGCACCATTGGATTTGCTGTCATGGCGAAGATTCTTTTGAGTCTGCAAACACCCGACGCCTTCCCAAAACACTCAGACCACAATCGCGGCCTTACCGCAGCCTGGCGATTTATCCTCCAGGAGAAACTCTTCGCTGTCCTGATCGCGATGACGTGGATTTCAATGTTTTTTGGCACGGCTTATGTCCAGATCATGCCGGTGTTTGCGGAATTACTGGGTACTGGAGAGGAAGGCTATGGACTGCTTCTCTCTGCCACCGGTGTTGGATCTGTACTGGGGACCATTCTGGTGGGTCGGCTGCAAAACTCGCCCAGACTTGGCAGCGTCATGATGGGAGGAAGTGTTTTTTTCTGCCTGTCATTAATTCTGTTTGCGCTGGTGACCGGCATTGCAGCGGATTGGCATTTCGCTTTTGCGCTCGCGTGTGGCTGTGCCATGCTATCCGCCGTTGGGGGATCATTTTTCCTCATCAGTTCTATGACGGTGATGCAACTTGCAGTGCCGGATGCCTTGCGCGGCCGAGTCATGGGAATACACAGCATCACCTTCAGCCTGATTGCACTGGGTGGTCTGGTTTTGGGACCGCTCGCTGAACTCTTCTCAGCGCCCAGCGCCCTGCTGATCGGGGTCGGCGTCGTATTGGCCAGTATTGTTGGTTTTTCAATCAAGTTCGATCGATTGTGGCGCCTCAATGGTCAGGATCAGCAACTCCACCTTTAGGATCCACCGCTGCCAACGCTTCCCGTCTCTCGCTGGATAACGTTTAACACCTCATTATTGCCAATGCCGGCATGGTAAAATTGCCGCTCTCCCGATGTGTTTGCAGGCCCCGCGTTGACAGCTTCTGATTCACACCCTTTGTCAGCCCTGACCGCGCTGTCTCCCATAGATGGCAGATACGGTGCCAAGGTCTCTGGCCTGAGACCCTACTTCAGCGAGTTCGCTCTGATCCGGTATCGCGTTTTTGTCGAAGCGCAGTGGCTGTTATCACTCGCCTCCTGTGAAGCCCTAGCTGAAGTCCCGCTGTTTTCGGAATCTGCGAAGACCTTTCTCAACGATATTTCGGATGACTTCTCGATTTCAGATGCTGAAGCGGTCAAGAACATTGAGCGCACTACCAATCATGATGTCAAAGCGGTGGAGTATTTTCTGAAAGAGAAAGTCTCGGCTCATGAAGAGTTAAGCGCGGTATCAGAATTCATCCATTTTGGATGCACTTCAGAGGACATCAACAATCTGTCTTATGCCCTGATGCTGCGCGACGGCCGAAACCGTATCCTGCTGCCGGCAATTGATCAGATCACCTCAGCACTCGCAACAATGGCCAACGAGTTGGCGGATCAGCCGATGCTGGCCCGGACACATGGCCAGCCTGCGAGCCCCACCACCATGGGAAAGGAGCTGGCCAATGTGGTTGCGCGGCTGGACCAGGCTCGCGACCAGATCGCAACGACGGCAATACGTGGAAAATTCAACGGCGCCGTGGGCAACTTCAATGCCCACCTTGCCGCTTACCCAGAACTGGACTGGCCTGGGCTTTCAAAGAATTTTGTGGAAGGCATCGGGCTGGACTGGCAGCAGATGACGACACAGATCGAACCGCATGACGATCTTGCCGCACTGGGTCATGCACTGGTCCGGCTGAACACCATCCTGATTGATCTTGACCGTGACCTATGGGGATACATCTCGCTGGGCTACTTCCGGCAGAAGACGGTGGCCGGAGAAGTTGGCTCAAGTACGATGCCGCACAAGGTCAATCCGATAGACTTCGAGAACAGCGAAGGCAACGCGGGCATTGCCAACGCATTACTAGAACATCTCGCGGCGAAACTGCCGATCAGCCGGTGGCAGCGCGATCTCTCAGACTCGACCGTTATCAGAAATCTGGGGCCCGCGTTTGCCCACTGCCTGATAGCACTGGACGCGGCTCATCGTGGTCTTGGAAAACTTCAGATCGACAAGGACAAACTGCATGCCGAACTGGATCAGGCGTGGGAGGTACTGGCCGAGGCAATCCAGACCGTCATGCGACGCTACGACGTGCCCGAACCCTACGAAAAACTGAAAGCATTGACCCGCGGCCGCGCTGCAATGGATGGACAGACGCTCAGGGACTTTGTCAATTCCCTGCCGATCCCCAAAGAGTCTCAGGAGAGCCTGGCAGCGCTCACCCCGCAAGCGTATATCGGCAACGCTGGCGAAACCGTCCGAATCTTTCTGAAAGGAAGGCGCAACAGGTACTAAGCGCCAGACTGACCATGGAGGATGGAATCCGTCTCTCACGCCTGATGGCTCAACAGGGCCTTTGCTCGCGTAGGGAAGCTGACACACTCATTGCCGCCGGGCAGGTCCGGGTGGACGGCGTGGTGATTGATCGGCTTGGCTCAAGGGTGCATCCTCTCGCCGCCATAGAACTGACAAGCGAGGCCCATCGCCAACGCGCGGCATTGGCAACCGTGCTCCTTAATAAACCCCCCGGCGTCGTCTCCAATCAGCCCGAAAAAGGCTACTCCGAGGCGATCTCACTGATTACCGAAGACAACCGTGCGCCCCATGACGAGCACCCGAAAACGCGGCTCCCCAAAGCACGGAGCCTGCATGTGGCCGGGCGACTCGATATCGATTCCTCTGGATTGCTTGTGCTGACCCAGGATGGGGTTGTCGCCCGCACGCTGATCGGGCCCGAGAGCCGAATTGAGAAGGAATATCACGTCGGTGTCGACGGCAACATCACTGAAACGGCGCTTCAGCGCCTTCGCCACGGGCTGTCATTGGACGGCCGTGCACTGCGTCCTGCCGGCATCAAACAAACCGGGCCGGCACATCTGCAATTTGTTCTCACGGAAGGCCGGAAACGGCAGGTGCGACGAATGTGCGAATTGGTCAACCTGCAGGTACGTACCCTCGTCAGGGTGCGTATTGGTGGGGTGCGCCTGGGACAACTGCGGCGGGGACAGTGGCGACACCTCGCATCTGGAGAAGCCTTCTGATGGCGGGAGTGTACTCTCTATTTCGGCCGCTGTTGTTCAGGCTTAATCCTGAGACTGCCCATGACATTGTCGTGCAAACGATCGGACTCATGGGGCAGATACATCCGCTCAACCAGTACCTCATCGACACTTGCCGGGGCCCACTACCCTCGATTCCGGTCGAAGCAATGGGTCTCTCATTTCCTAACCCGGTCGGCCTGGCAGCCGGGCTCGATAAAGATGCAAAGGCCGTTGACGGGCTTGCCGCACTGGGTTTTGGGTTTCTCGAACTCGGCACCGTGACGCCATTGCCGCAATCAGGAAACCCCCGACCTCGCATGTTCCGAATGACCTCAGCGCAGGCGCTGGTCAACCGCATGGGGTTCAACAGCGGAGGCCTTAACTTCTTCCTAGCGAGGCTTGGACAACAACAGCAGCAAGCTATCATCGGCATTAATCTTGGACGCAATGCCGCCACCTCCAATGAGGAAGCCTGGCGCGACTACCTCACTGGACTGCGGGCGGTATACCGTGTCGCCGACTACGTGACGATCAACATCTCATCCCCCAATACCAAGGGGCTTCGCGATCTGCAGGAGCGCGATACTCTGGATGGACTGATTGCACGCCTGAAAGCCGAGCAAAGCCAACTTGCCCAACTGCACCAGAAATACACCCCTATTGTGGTTAAGATTTCACCTGATCTCGATATTGAATCGGTTGCACGCGTCGCTGAAGTGCTCACGCTTCGGGGCATAGACGGAATTGTTGCAACCAACACCACTATCAGCCGGCCGCTGGATGCCAAGGCCCATCCGCAGGCCTCGCAGGCGGGTGGTTTGAGCGGTGCACCGCTGGCTGCCCTTTCACACCGGATCATTTCTGAACTCAGGCAGCACACCCCATCTGACTTTCCAGTGATCGGTGTGGGAGGCATAATGGATGCCGCCTCGGCCCAGGCCGCATTTTCTGCAGGAGCGACCCTCGTCCAGCTTTATAGTGGACTGATCTACCGGGGACCCGCTCTGGTGACGGAAATTCTTGTCGCGCTGCAAGCCGCTCAAGCCGCTAAAGCCCCCACCTCCTAAATCACCCGATCGAGACAGACAGGTGAATGCCGATTACACAAACCCGCTTTTGCATCTGAATGATCAGGATGGCACCTATCCGCCGTCCTGGTATGCAGCAACGGCCGTCGGCATCCCACAGGCCCAGACCCTGAAAGGCGACCATCAGTGTGACGTTGCGGTAGTCGGGGGAGGATTCACCGGCCTATCTGCTGCTCTGCATCTTGCTGAGCGGGGTTACTCAGTTATCCTGCTGGATGCTCACCGTATTGGCTGGGGCGCAAGCGGCCGCAATGGGGGTCAAGTCGGTACCGGGCAGCGGGTGGCCCAGGATGAGCTCGAGCAGACAGTGGATAGCGCTCTTGCCCACGACGCCTGGCAAGTTGCACAAGACGCCAAGGCCCTGGTGAAGGATTTGATTGCCCGCCACGATATTCCCTGTGATTACCGAAGCGGTTCAATTCATGCCAACCACCGGCAGCGTTTTGATCATCACTCACAAAACTATGTTGCCCTGCTTAACGAAAAATATGGCTACGATGAAATTCGGTATGTCCCGCCGGAGGAGATGCGCTTGCTCGTGGGCAGCAACGATTATTCCGCCGGTACGCTCGACATGGGTGCCGGCCACCTGCATCCGCTCAATTACGCTCTCGGCATTGCCAGAGCTGCAATCGGGGCAGGCGCCAGGCTGTATGAGCACTCTGAGGTTACACGGGTTGAGGAGGGGACACCTGCCCGAGTGTATACCTCAAACGGCCGCGTGAGCGCGGGATATGTTCTCTTTGCCTGTAACGGTTATATCGGCCCGCTGGAAAAATCCATTAGCCGTCACGTCATGCCGATCAATAACTACATTATTGCCACGGAACCCCTGGGTGACGATATCGCCAGAAAGTTAATCGCCAACGGGGCCTGTGTGGCGGATTCGCGCTTCGTAGTCAATTATTTCCGTTGCTCGGCAGACAGCCGAATGCTTTTCGGCGGCGGAGAAAGTTACGGCTATCGGTTTCCCCGGGATATCAAATCCTTTGTCCGAAAATACATGCTGAAAATTTATCCTGACCTTAAAGAGGCCAAAGTCGAGTATGGATGGGGCGGCACCCTTGCCATCACCATGTCACGCCTGCCTTTTTTTCAGCGCCACAGCGGCAATATTTATTCCGCGTCTGGCTATTCTGGGTCGGGTGTCGCACTGGCGACCGGCGCGGGCGCTATGCTGGCAGAGGCGATTGACGGTGTGGCAAGCCGATTTGATGTCATGAATCGTCTGCCAACCCCGGGTTTTCCAGGAGGCGCGATGTTGCGATCACCTCTGCTGGCTCTAGCCATGACCTGGTATGCGCTGCGCGACCGGCTCTGAATACGCCAAAACCTGCGGACGCTGGGCGCCCGCGAAACACCCTGATTAGGGCGCGCGCCTGAAAATCAAAGACCGATTGTTTGCAGGCATGGGCAGATCCGTCTCCAGTGCAAAACCCTGCTCTTGGGCAATCCGGCTGAGGTCTTCGAAATTTCGGATACCGCTTGCGGGATCCCGCTCCTTCAACCATTGATCAAATTGCTCGTTGCTCGGCTCGAGCGGACGGTCAGCATAGCGGTAGGGTCCATAGAGATATATGGCCTGGCCCGGGGACAGCGTCTTCCCCGCTGCTGTAAATAATCGGTGCGTGCCCTGCCAAGCGACAATATGCAGGGTGTTGATACAGACGATCGCATCCGCTGGCGGCAGTTGCAGTGCATCAGACAATAGATCCAGACCCGCTGGCGCAAGACAGTTCGGCCCTGCCTCCTGGCGCCAGAGCGATATCCCTTCAAGATTCTGTGGCAGATCACTCGGCAGCCATTCAAGGTGAGGGAAAGCATTCGAAAAATAAGCTGCATGTTGGCCCGTCCCGCTGCCGATCTCCAGCACCCTGCCCTTCGCAGGTAGACACTCCCGCAAGATCGCCAGGATGGGATCCCGGTTTCGGTCACAGGCGATGGCGTAGGGCCTTTCCGGGCTGGAGACATTCATGGCGCGAGAACCAGATTAATGCCTGTGCCTCTGCTCAAATGATAGGAGTCGTCAGGCAAAAAGGGCAACAAGGAAATCCCGTAACGGACTTTGGTAGTGATCAATCAGCATCAATGCAAACAGCATTGCAAGATACTGTATCGAATAACTGAAGGTCTGCTTGGACAGTGCATCACTGTAACGGCGATACAAACGCACCACAAAAATCAGGAACATCACGCCCAGAACCAACGCGCCGACAAAATACATCCCGCCTGACATACCGGTTGCGAACGGCAGCACACTCACTGCCAAAAGCAGCACCGTATAGAGCACCATCTGCAACAGCGTATGTCGTCGGCCGTGGGTGACGGGCAGCATTGGAATTCCCGCCGCTGCGTATTCTTCCTGGCGATAAAGGGCCAACGCCCAAAAGTGCGGAGGGGTCCAGCAGAAGATAATCAGGAACAGCAAAAGAGCATCAGAGGCCACCTCTCCCGTGACGGCAGTCCAGCCGAGCACCGGCGGCATCGCACCCGCCGCCCCGCCGATGACAATATTCTGAGGCGTTGCGTGCTTAAGCCACACCGTATACACCACCGCATAACCAACCATAGAAGCAAACGACAGCACCGCAGTGAGCGTATTGACCATTGCGACTAGGATCAGCATAGATACCAGAGCCAACCCGGTCGCAAAGACAATCGCTGGAGTGGTTTCGACGGTCCCCGTCGGCAGCGGGCGGCCTGACGTTCGTGCCATGATCTGGTCGGCCCGGCGATCCAGCAGGTGATTGAACGCTGCGCCGGAAGCCGCCGACAGCCCGATCCCTAGCGCACCGGATATCAGTATTGAAACGGGGACCATCCCGTCAACCGACAGGAACATGCCCACGATTGCGGTGAACACTATCAGCGCCACGACCCGTGGTTTGGTCAGTTCGTAGTAGACATGAAAAGTCGACCCGAAGCTCGACGAGCCGTGCGACGTGGTTGAGGCCTGTGCTTTCATAACGGCCATGAATTATACGGGATCATCTCCGCTGACTAACCGATACGCGATGCCCGCAGAAGCCGGCTGATATCTTTGCGAAGATCCGTCGGATCCGCTTTAGCAGGATAACTCATCATCAGATTTCCCATCGGATCAACCAAAAAGACGCTGCCCGATTGAAGCGCCGACGCTTCCCCGCTGGACATAAATTGAGGCAGCAGCTGTTCCTTTTCGGCCGCATTGACGCCCAACACGATTGTCTTTGGCATGATGAGACGAATCTCATCCACGGAGGAGAGTGCATCCGGGCTAAGCGTAATCACCATGAGACGGACGCGCTTTTCGTTTTTGCCCTGACTCAGGCGGACGCGCTCAACGGCATCGGCCAACTGCTTGCAGGATTCATCGCACCCGGCCTCGACAAAAAAGACATAGGTCCAGCGTCCGAACAAATTGGTCAGATCGACATCACTGCCGTCCGGGGAGATCATTGGGACATTGACCAAAGGCTGGGGTGGATCAATCAGTTCGCCTCGATTGCGAAATGTGTCAGGTGTCCAAAGCCATGCCGCGAGAACGGGCGACAAAAAAAGGGCCATCAGCGCAATCAGCGTCAATCGCTTTCGATTTCGCACTGAGTTGGAAAGGGGATCAGACATGTCGTCATTCATGGATTTTGTTTCTCACAGGCCTGCGCCTGGCTCTTAGTTCGCGCCGCCACATGGCAACCACTACACCTATAAATACCGCCGCCATTCCGAACCATTGCACTGCATAGGCTTCATGGCGCCTGACCGCCGTTTGATCCGGGACCGGCCACACGCGGACAAATCCGTCGCGCTGGTCCATATCGAGCCTCAGCACATAAGGCTGAACGGTATAGGGCGCGGAGCTGGCAAATGCCGAAAGATCAAGGTTCTGACGAAGCGTTGAATCATACTCAGGTGCGCGCGCTTCCAGGGTGAAACCGGGTTTAGATTCATAAAGGTAGCCGCTGATCACTCTAGGGCCCGCTGGGATCTTTGGGATGGGTAGATTTTCTCTTGATCCAAAGAGCGGTATCCAACCTCGATCGACCAGAATCCGCGTCTCACCCGGAGTAATTACAAAAGGAGTGATCACATGAAACCCAGGCTGACCCTGATGGGTCCGGTTATCCCACAAAAACTGCCCCTCTCCATCAAAGCGTCCGCGAACCTCGGCGGGAAAGTTCGAGCGGTCTGGCCCCAGCAAACGGGCCGTAATCTGTATCGGTGCTTCGCTGATCCGCGCGCTATAACCGTCGAACCAGGCCTGTTTTTCGTCAGCACGCTGCAACTGCCAGATCCCTAATCCGATCAACAAAGCGAAAATAACCGAGACGCCCAGTAGCGCCAAGGGATGGGATATCCGTCGCGTTGACACTTCAGTTCACTGATGCCTTCACGCTTTTTGATACCATCCCTGGGGATAGTTCAAAAAGAAATCTTTCCATGATCGCGAAATCGGTAATCCTGATTCTTCTTCTAGCAATGGTGATCAGCCTGGGCGTTGCCATGTTTTCAATGATGCGGGACAAAGGTCGGGGCACAGGCACAGTAAAAGCGCTTACTTACCGTGTTGCGATCTGGGCTTTCCTGCTGCTTTTGATTGTCGGCGGTCTGTACACGGGACTTTTGCAGCCCGGTGGATCGCTTAAACAAGCTGCGATCAACACCCAGCAATAAGGTTCAGCCCTGAGCCTGGACCGCGCTCAGGCGCCATCTGTGAACTCAGCGGTGCCTGAGATATTTTTTCGCGCTCGCGAGAAATCGTCGCTAATGCAACGTACAGACTACCGACTACAAGATGTAAACGAAAATAAACAGTCCTACCCAGACGGTATCCACGAAGTGCCAATACCAAGCGGCACCTTCAAATCCAAAGTGCTCATCAGGCTTGAAATGCCCCCGCAGACATCTGACAAGAATGACGGCCAGTGTGATCGCACCAATAGTGACGTGGAACCCATGGAATCCCGTCAACATGAAGAAGGTCGCTCCATATACCCCTGACCCCAGCGTCAGGCCAAGATGGCTGTAGGCCTCGATGTATTCCCCGACCTGGTAATACATAAACAGGGCGCCGAGAGCGACCGTCACAAACAGCCAGAAATTCATCGCGCCCCGCTGGTTCTTCTTGAGCGCCCAGTGTGAGAATGTCAATGTCACACTAGATATAAGCAAGATGACGGTATTCAGCAGCGGGATACCGAGCGCTCCGATGCTGGAAAACTGATTCGATCCAATATCGTAATTGTCTGGCCCGAGATAGGTGGCCCCTGCGGGTCCGGCTGACGGCCAGGTCGCCTCAAATCCGGGCCATAGCAACTCCTCGCCAGCGAGCCAGGGAACGGACAGGATTCGGGTATAAAAGAGTGCGCCGAAAAATGCGCCGAAAAACATCACCTCGGAGAAGATAAACCAACCCATTCCCATCCGGAACGACGTATCCACCTGCGCATCGTAACGCCCAGCCTCACTCTCTCCCGCGACCTGCCCAAACCAGGAATACAGCATCAGGATGATAATCACTGAGCCAGCGATCATCAGCCAGAGTCCAGGGGTGAGATGGTGCAGGTCCAGAATGAAACCGAGTGCGAGCAGGAACAGCCCCATCGAAGTGATCGTGGGCCACTTAGTCGGGTCAGGCAAATAATAACCGCCGTGTGCTGAGCTCATGTGTTGCGTCCTCTTTTCTAATCTAAGAATATTTATGTATCTATCTATTTATTAAAACTCAAAACTTGTTTTCAACCAGTTACCCGTCAGCAGCTATCTTCAGGAGTTGGCGGGTTCAATGTCTTTTGCCGGATAGACCGCGTATGACAACGTAATGGTCTTTACATCCTCGGGAAGAGCGGGATCCACCACAAACGTGACCGGCATCAACTTGCTTTCCCGAGGCGCCAGTTCCTGTCGGGTAAAGCAGAAGCATTCGGTCTTTCTGAAGTGCCGCGCCGCTCGCGCCGGCGAAACGCTGGGTACCGCCTGCCCTGCCGAAAGCGCGTCGGTCAAGCTATGCGCTGCATAGGTTACAGTCATCGACTCACCCGGATGCACCTTGAGGCGAACTGTCTCAGGCCGATCGACTTCCCAGGGAATGCCGCTTACATTGACTGCGAACTCGACCGTCACGGTCCGCGACCGGTCGATTTCGAGAGGTTTAGCGCTTACTTCCGTCAGGGTTGCGCTCTTGCCGTTCAAGCCCGTGATCTCGCAGAAGATGTCATAAAGCGGAACCAGTGCGTAACCAAATCCGAACATCCCCACGACCCACAGCGAGAGCCATCCCGCCACACGACGATTGCTCTTTTGTCGAAAGGACTCAGTCATGGTGTATCACCGATCCTCAGCTCACAGTACATACTTGGCGATGCTCCAGGTGAAGACCACCACGGCGAACACCGCCAACACGGTGACCGTCTTCCGGATACCCGCTTTTTGAGCGTCATTAGTCACTGTTGCCATCAGGGTCCCCCTACTTGACCTCAGGCGCCGTGGCAAAGGTATGGTACGGCGCTGGCGACGGCACGGTCCATTCCAGTCCTTCCGGGTTCTCCCAGACTTCGGCACTCGCCTTCTTGCCGCCGCGGATGGCTTTGATCACCACGACCAGCAGGATGAGCTGCGAGAATCCGAGCACGAATCCACCGATACTGGAGATGACGTTGAATTCCGCAAACTGCAGAGAGTAATCCGGGATACGTCGGGGCATTCCGGCAAAGCCCAGGAAATGCTGCGGGAAGAAGGTCACATTAAAGGCAATGATGGTTAGCCAGAAATGCCATTTGCCGAGTGTCTCGTCATACATATGGCCGGTCCACTTGGGCAACCAGTAATAAACGCCGGCAAACATACCCAGCACTGATCCGCAGAAGATCACGTAATGAAAGTGGGCGACGATGAAATAGGTGTCGTGGTACTGAAAATCTGCAGGCGTAATCGCCATCATGAGACCGGTAAGCCCGCCCACCGTAAACAGCGCGACGGTCGCGATCGCGTACAGCATCGGCGTTTCAAAGGTCATGCTGCCCCGCCACATTGTGGCCATCCAGTTGAATATCTTCACGCCGGTGGGGATTGCAATCAGCATCGTGGAATACATGAAGAAGAGTTCACCGGATAAGGGCATGCCCACGGTGTACATGTGATGGGCCCACACAATGAACGACAAAAACGCAATTCCGGCTGTCGCAAAGACCATCGAGGTATACCCAAAAAGAGGTTTTCGGGCGAAGGTCGGAATGACCTGGGAAATGATGCCAAAGGCCGGAAGAATCAGGATGTACACCTCCGGATGACCAAAGAACCAGAAGATGTGCTGGAACATCACCGGGTCACCGCCCCCGGCGGGGTCAAAAAAGGCGGTGCCAAAATGGCGGTCCGTGAGGAGCATCGTGACCGCACCGGCCAACACTGGCATAGCGGCGATCAGTAAGAAAGCCGTGATTACCCATGTCCAAATGAAAAGCGGCATCTTCATGAGTGTCATACCGGGCGCGCGCATGTTCATGATGGTCGCGATGATATTGATAGCACCCAGGATGGACGACATGCCCAAAATGTGTATGGTGAAAATCGTGAGATCTACGCCCATACCACCCTGCACAGATAGTGGTGGATAGATGGTCCATCCTGCTGCCGGGCCCCCGCCGGGTACAAACAGCGACAGAATTAGCAAAGAGATTGCGAAAGGCAGCAGCCAAAAACTCCAGTTGTTCATTCTTGGCAGCGCCATATCGGGCGCACCGATCATCATTGGAATCATCCAGTTGGCAAAACCCACAAACCCGGGCATGACCGCACCAAAGATCATGATCAGGGCATGTACCGTTACCATCTGGTTGTAAAAAAGCGGATCGACCACCTGCAGGCCGGGTTGGAAGAGTTCCGCCCGGATAACCAGCGCCATGGAGCCGCCGACCAAAAACATAATGAACGAGAACCATAGATACAGCGTACCGATGTCCTTGTGGTTGGTCGTAAACAGCCAGCGGGTAATGCCCTTGGGCACTTCGTCGTGGTGGTGATCAGCGACTGTTGTAGTCATTCGCAAACTCCTGTCTTTCTAACTTTCTAAAATTGTTTCAATATGCAAAAGGATGAGTGAGGTCGGACTTAACCGCTGTTTTGCTGGCTGGTCAGCCAAGCCTGGTACTCGGCTTCCTCCACCACATCCACCACGATCGGCATATAGCCATGATCCTTGCCGCACAGTTCTGAGCATTGCCCGCGGAAGGTACCTGTCTCATCCGCACGCACCCACATCTCGTTGATGAAACCGGGAATGGCATCTTTTTTGCCGCCCAACTGCGGAACCCACCAGGCGTGAATCACGTCTCTCGCGGTTAGCAGGATTCGAACTTTCTTGCCTACAGGAATCACCATATGGTTATCGACCTCCAGAAGGTAATTCTCGCCCTTGGTTTCGGAACCGGTAATCTGGCTTTGCGGTGTCGTCAACTTACTGAAGAAGTCCACGTCGTCCTCCATATAGTCGTAGTGCCAGCCCCACTGGTACCCGGTGACCTTGACGACCATATCTGATTCTGTTGTGTCCTCCATCAGCAGCAACGCTTTGGTGGAAGGCACCGCCATCACGATCAGGATGAGGGTCGGGATCACCGTCCAAATCACTTCAGCTTTTGTTGAATGTGTGAACTTGGCAGGCTGAGCACCTTTGCTCTTGCGAAACTTCACAATCGAATAGAACATGACCGCAAAGACAATTACGCCGATCACCGTAACGATGTACATGATCAGCATATGCAGGTCGTACTGCACGCGCGCGATCTCGGTCACGGGTCGCTGCAGGTTCAAGGCCCATTCGGCCTGTACGCTGGCGGGCACTACCCACAGCACCAGCGTGCTAACAAGAGCCGGTCCTGCACCCAGAAGATGCTTCAGTCGATTTACGATCATTTTGGTTTCCCTGAGAATGTGCATTTGCAATTGAAACTTTTCTTAAACGAACCCATGACGGTGTCCACAGTCGCTACAGCGCACGTTGCAACGCTTTGGCCGTTTTGATCCTGTCCTCTTCGGTCAACGCCGTCCCGATTTCCATATAACGACCATGCGAGCCGATCAACAGCCTACTGGGATACCAGTGACCGCCAGCCGCTACCCTTACTTGAGTCCAGTAACGATTCAATTTCCCTGATTTCTCGCCGTGCTGCCCTCTTTGATACAGGCAGACATCATCGCCCTTCGCCTCGACGAGATCATAAAACCTGGCACGTCTTTGCAGGATCAAGAAGACCACCGCTACGATGAAGATCTCGAGCCCTAAAAAGGGCAGGACAGGCCACGCCCCCAACGTCAGCATGAATGCGCCGATCAAGGCCGCAACCGACGCAAAAGCCATCACAAGTACCTTAACGCCGCGAAGCGAGAGTGAGCAATTCGGTCTAATCAACAGACGAAAATCTCGCCCATCAGGGGCGGCCTGAAAGAAAGTCATTTGCTGCGCTAAACACCATGGCCGGGGAGTCTCATTGCAATCGCGTCGGAGTCTCTTATCCAGCCGATTAAGGCCCTAAAACTGCGGCGAACACTAGCATGATTTCTGATGCACCATCAAGCATGATCGTCTTATCTTGGCCTTGATCATCACTTATAACCCAGCAATTTACTCAGTGAATTTTTGCCGGTTTCAGGAGCAATGGATACACAAAGTAGACTGCTCTTTATTGGGGTAAATCGACCCGCACCCCCGTGTTGCGAGTTTCTGACTGCTCTGAGGCCCAGGCTACCGCATAAACCAGCTCAAAAGTCGCTTGCAGCCTCCCGCGCTCCCGTGCATTCGAATTATATGCATCTGCAAACGCCTGCCACCGGTTTTTACCGGTGAGACTGCGTCTGCGGCCCGCCGTCGCATTTGTCGCACCCAGAGCGCGAAGGTCGTCGACAAGCTTTTTTAATTCACCGTAACTGAAGTACACCCTATCAGCATCGACCACCGGTTCGGTAAATCCTGCGCCCAGGAGAGCATCGCCCACGTTATGCATATCAGCAAAAGAATGGACATGCGGATGATCGTCAACATGCTCCCAGGCGACCCGCAGTTCTGTGAGCGTATCCGGGCCGAGGGTGGAGAAAACCACCACTCCCCCCGGCTTGAGAATTCGTCGCACCTCCTTTAAGGCCGCATCCGGATCGCACCAGGGCAAAACGAGATTAGCGAAAACAAGATCGAACGTCGCCTCAGAAAAAGGCAAAGCGTTAGCATTGCCCGTAACTGGCGACCATTTTCCTGTCGAGGAGTGCGGGTGAAGAGATAAAGCACAGATATCCAAGCCGACAACATATGCATCAGAGAAACGCTCGGCGAGGGTGCGCGACTCAGCTCCCGCGCCGGAACCCAGATCCAGGATAACCTCCGGAACGAAATTCAGCAGGCCAAGACGTTCCACCAGTTCCTCGCCTGATCTTCTTGCGAGAATCGCATCTTGCGGATCGAAATCCCCCGCACGCCGCGACGCTCTTTGGACTGATCGCAGGTCAAGTTCCAAAAGTGTCTCTCTATACCTTTCTAGGCCCAGTTAAGTTGCGTTTTCATATTACCTGTGCGCTGTGAATAAGCGCACAGCATTGTCAGTGTCACCTCAACTACATTGCGCCGATGGCGCATCCATTTTTCTCGGGAACCCAAATACCACCTCTAAACTGGGAGAATTTCATAAGAATGGCGGGACGGGCGGCACTGCAGTGGATAACGCCGCCTTGTTGCCTGCTTTGTTACGACCAACCGGAATCTCGGAGTGGCCTTTGCCGCGATTGCTGGCAAAAGTTGCCTTTTATCCGTGACCCGCAATGCCTGTCCTGCGCTAGAGCACTCACCCACCCGGGCATCTGCGGTCAATGCCAGCAAAGACCACCCGTCTATGACAGTGCTATTGCACCGCTTGCCTATGACAACCCCGTCAATGAGATGCTCTGTGCACTTAAGTACCGCCAGCACCTGTCTTTCGCTCGCCCCATAGCCGGCGTTATGGTCGATGCCGTGGTTACCCAAAGGCAGAAGCGCCCGGATATGCTTTGTGCAGTCCCTATGACATCGCGGGCACTTCGGAAAAGAGGCTTGAACCAGTCCATCTTTATCGCCCGGTTCGTCAGCAGAGGACTTGGAATTCCGCTTTGTGCGGCGCTTTTAAAAAAGATCCGGCACACCGATCAGCAGTCGGCCCTCTCAGCAAAAAATCGTCAGAGCAACCTTGACAACGCGTTTGCGTGCAGGCGTCGCCTCGATGGACGACATGTGGCCCTGATAGACGACATCCTGACTACCGGAGCAACCGCCAATGAGATCAGCAAGATCTTGAAGGCCGCCGGTGCAGTCCGGGTGGATTTATGGGCGTGTGCGCGAACCGCAAGATCATCACGGTAGCTGAGACCGGAATAATGTTACAAAAAAGCCCAGGCACTGCCGAGGCTTTCAGTTTGGCCGGCCAACGCCTGCCAATATCCGTGCTTTTTCCCTAAATGTTACTTACAGGCAGCCGGCAAATAACTATCACTAATCGTTCCACCATCGCACGTCCAAGTAATAGCACCCGTCCCGGCCGCCGCGGTGATCGTAATTGTCTTACCCTGAATATCAGTACTTACCGGCGAAGCAGCGCCCATTGTGATCGTTATTATAGAGGGGTTGGTTCCTGAAGCCGATGTCTCCACTGAAGCTACATATTTTCCGACATAGTCTGCATTGGCGCCCGCCGCTTCATTCGTGGCCGGCCATGAACTATTGGTCTGGTGAAACTCGGCAATAGCTGTCTTGACAGCGCCTGCCAACTGCAGGCCCTCTGCTACCTGAGTTCTTGCAACGTAACTGTTGTACTGAGGAATAGCGATTGCGGCCAAAATGCCAATGATCGCAACCACGATCATGAGTTCGATCAGCGTGAAGCCTCGCTGGCGGCTTTGGCTCTGTCGAACAACTTCTGCTCTAATAAATTTCATCATTATTTATCGCCCCTCTCTGGTTTTGGCTGATTTGCGCGAGTTAGTGTAATGGTTCTAGGATATCACTTACGTGACAAGCGTCACACGAAACTTTTGTCCCTTAGGCTAGACTGCAACCCAGTTGTTGTCTATCTCGACGGGTCCCCCAATGGGGCGGGACTACGCCTATTCTAGGGATTTTGTGAGCAAAACACAGTGGGTATTCTGTTACAGTGGTGTGAGATAACGATAAATTTCAGAGATTCCTAAGGAATAACGTGGAAACATCGAGAGGTTGGCGGTCTGCACGAGCAAAAAAGCCCTCCCCCAACTTCAAAACCGATCCCACTTTCTTTTGACAGCCAAATGGAACCAAGTTCATCGCCATTTTCTATCACGGTTCAGGGAACCACTCTGTCCGGGCTATCACGACGGGTAGTTGAAGCCAATCTGCTATCTCGCGAGCAAGCGCGAGATACCTTCGAAGCGGCACAAAAAAGTCAGCATTCGTTTTTGCGTGAGGCGCTGGATCAGGCAACCGCTGACCGGGGCGGGCTATTGCGATGCGCGTCCGAAGAGTCGGGCATGCCTCTTCTGGATCTTAAGGCGTTTGATCTCAACTGCCGGCCTCAGGAAATTGTTGATGCCAGATTCCTGGAAAATCATGGCGTATTGCCTCTCTTCCAACGCGGGTCAAAGGTCTTTCTGGCTGTACCGGACCCAAGCGATGTTTCAGGTCTGGATGCCTTCACCTTCCAAACCGGTTTTGGGGTTGAAGCGATTCTTGTGGATCCTAAATTACTCGACCAGGTCATTCGTGACATTGTCAGCGGAATCAGCACAGAGCTCGCGGATCTCAGCGAAGACTCCGGCCTTGAAGATATGGCGACCAAAACCGCGGCCACGGCCAACGTGGACACGGCGGAAGTGGATACGCCTGTGGTGCGCTTTGTTAATAAAATTCTGATAGATGCGATCCGTCAAAAAGCGTCTGATATTCACATTGAACCCTACGAGGAGAAACTGCGCATCCGCTACCGGCTCGACGGGGTACTGCATGAGATTGCGAACCCCCCCCTGTCACTCACCGCCAGGATAACCGCTCGGGTCAAAATCCTCTCGCATCTGGATATCGCCGAACGGCGGATTCCACAAGACGGGCGAATCAAACTGACGCTCTCGAAGGGGCACGAAATCGACTTCCGAGTCAGCACCCTGCCTACCCAGTTTGGCGAAAAAGTGGTGATCCGGGTGCTCGACAGCAGCGGCGCCGACCTCAGTCTGTCGGCGTTGGGACTCGAACCCGATCAGTTCAAGGCATACGAGGATGCCATTCATCGGCCACATGGCATGATTCTTGTCACGGGGCCCACGGGCAGCGGCAAAACGGTCTCGCTGTATTCCGCACTGTCCACCCTGAACTCTCCGGAAGTCAACATCAGCAGCGTTGAAGATCCGATTGAGATAAACCTTCCAGGAATCAATCAGGTCAACATTAACGAGAAAGCCAACCTCAGCTTTGCCGCCGCCTTGCGCGCCTTTTTGCGGCAGGACCCAGACATCGTCATGATAGGCGAGATTCGAGATCTTGAAACCGCAGACATTGCCGTCAAAGCATCCCAAACGGGCCACCTGGTTCTTTCGACGCTGCATACCAATGATGCGCCCTCGACGATTGTGCGACTTCTGAATATGGGCGTCGCACCATTCAATGTGGCGGCATCCGTTCACCTCATCCTCGCGCAGCGGCTGGTTCGGAGGCTCTGCGGCGTCTGCCGTAAGCCCGTCGAGTACCCTGAAGACGTTTTGACAAGCGCAGGCTTTTCCAAATCAGGCGACTTTAGTGATCTCAAGCTCTATGGACCGGAAGGCTGTGACGAATGCACTCGTGGCTTCAAGGGAAGAACTGGCGTATTCCAGGTGATGCCGGTCACGGAAGCGATCGCCGAACTGATTGTGCAAAATGCAGGTCAGGAAGCCATCGAAAAACAGGCGCTGGCAGAAGGCGTGATGACTATGCGCCAGGCGGGACTGGTGAAAGTACGTGCCGGCATTACCAGTCTTGAGGAAATCCTTAGGGTCACCGATAACTGAAGTCATGGCGAGAAACGCCGAAAAGACCCAACAACTCTATACCTGGTCCGGAACCGACCGCCACGGCAATAAGGTGACCGGTGAAATGGAGGCACAAGGACCGGCTTATGTCCGAAGCACATTACGCCGGGAAGGGATTAATCCCCGTTCCGTGCGAAAAAAACCTAAGGCCCTGTTCGCCAAGAAAGTAAAGCCCAAGGATATCTCCATAGCCAGCCGCCAGGTCGCCACGATGCTGGGGGCAGGATTGCCCATCGCTCAATCCTACAAGGCCATCGCTGACGGAACAGATCACCCCAGAATTCGTGAAATCTTCGGCGCTATCCGTCTTGAAGTGGAAAGCGGGACCGCCCTGAGTGAAGCCCTGCAGAAGCATCCCCGTCAGTTCGACGCGCTCTACACCAGCCTGGTGGCCGTTGGTGAACGTTCAGGCAATCTCGATGATCTGATGGACAAAGTCGCGCTTTACATGGAAAACATCGAAGAGATCAAGGCAAAAGTCAAAGGCGCGCTTTGGTATCCGGCCGCTGTGCTTGCTGTGGGCTTCATCGTCACCGTCCTGTTGCTGGTCTTCGTGATTCCCCAATTTGAAGATCTCTTTTCCAGCTTCGGGGCAAGCCTGCCGGCACTGACCGCCATCGTTATCGAACTCTCCCAAGGCTTCAGAGAACTGTGGCTCCAGGTCTTCGCCGTCATCGTCGGAGCTATTGTCACTATTTCGATGTCCTACCGACGATCCGAGGCGATGCGGCATCGGGTAGACCAAATCTCGCTGCGCATGCCGGTTTTCGGGATCATCCTGCGCAAAGCGGCGATCTCGCGGTATGCCCGGACGCTGGCCACCATGTTTGGTGCCGGGGTGCCACTGGTAGAGGGACTGGAATCGGTCGCCGGAGCGACGGGTAACCGCGTTTACTCTGATGCCTGCATGTCCATCAGAGAGGTGGTGAGCGGCGGGCAAGCACTGTCGAGCGCCATGTCACAGACCGGTCTTTTCCCTGCGATGGTGCTGCAAATGACGAGCACAGGCGAAGAATCCGGCGAACTCGAAACCATGCTTAATAAAGCCGCCGAATTTTACGAGCGAGAAGTCCGCGAAGCCGTCGATAACATGAGCAAACTCATCGAGCCGATCATGATCAGCGTGCTCGGCGGTCTGGTCGGTACGCTTGTCGTTGCCATGTATTTGCCCATTTTCAAGATGGGCGCCATTATGTGATGGAGGCAGCACCTCCCTTTGCTGCGTGATCGAAGCCCTGGCTAACGCCCAGGGGATCGAAGGGTGGCTTTACCCCCTCACGGTTGTCCTTGGGCTGATGGTCGGCAGTTTCCTCAACGTCGTGATCGTGCGCATACCTCAGCGTCTGCAGTGGCAATGGCATGGCAAGGCAAAAGGATTCCCGAAACCGCCGGGCATTGCCGGCGCTACATCACGCTGCCCCAATTGTCGACAGTCCATCCGCTGGCGGGATAACCTGCCGCTTGTCAGCTTTCTGGCGCTGAAGGGCCGTTGTCATTGGTGCAGTGGCGAGATCTCGAGGCGCTATCCCCTGGTTGAGGCGATGTGTGCTGCCCTGACTCTGATCGTGGTCTGGGTTTTGGGATTTGAATGGCTGACTCTTGCTGCGCTGGCTTTCACCTGGTGCCTGATCGCACTTGCGGTTATCGACCTTGAGCATTTCCTGTTGCCAGACTGCATCACGTTACCGCTACTCACGGCAGGCCTTATCGTTAGCGCAATGGGCGGGTTCACCGACCTGATCTCTGCACTTGTGGGAGCAGTTGCCGGGTACGGGATACTATGGGCCGTGTTTCAGGCTTTTCGTATCGCCACAGGGAAAGAAGGCATGGGCTACGGTGACTTCAAACTGCTGGCAGCCCTTGGGGCCTGGATGGGGTGGCAGATGCTGCCGCTGATCATACTGCTGAGCGCCGGGACCGGCGCTATTATCGGAATCACCATGCTGGTCCTCAAAATACAAGAGCGCAGTCAGCCTGTTCCATTTGGACCTTATCTTGCCGGCGGTGGATGGCTGGCCCTGTTGTGCGGTACGGACCTTAACCAGTTTTATCTTGCACTCACAGGGCTTTAGGAATCTGTATGCTCAGAGTCGCCCTCACCGGAGGCATCGGCAGCGGCAAGACCGCAGTCAGTGATTATCTTGAGACACTCGGCGTGACAGTTCTGGATGCCGACCGTTATGCCCATCAGGTGACAGCCAGAGGGCAAGATGCAGTGACCGAGATCGCCACTCTGCTGGGGCCGGCCGTGATCGACGCAGACGGTCATCTGGATCGCGCAGCGGTTCGCGAACTGGTTTTTACCGACCCGCAAAAACGGGCCGCACTGGAATCCATCGTGCATCCGCGGGTACGCCACGAAATGAACAAAGCCGCCTCGCAGGCCACAGGCCCCTACGTCATCTTCTCGATACCGCTACTCATCGAGACGGGACAAGCCGGCAAATTTGATCGAGTAGTGGTCGTTGAGGCCGCTCGCCAACTTCGAGCCGAGCGAGTGCTTGAGCGAAGCGGTCTTGATCAGCAGGCGTTCTCATCCATCGACCACGCTCAGGCGAGCGATGCCGATAGACGCAACGCGGCAACCGATCTTCTAAACAATGACGGCAGCCTGGAGTCTCTTCATGCTCAGATCGACGCGCTGCACGAGCGCCTGACCACGCTCTCGCGGGAGCAGGCTAAAACGGCAGATCACTGAACCCCGGCCACCTGGTACTGACCCTGTGACACTTAGCAAAACCCTCTTGGAGAACTTTGCAGGCTTTAAGCGCCTTGCACAGGATAATGTGGGCTCGACGCGTGCCGCCGTGATGCTGCTGGTGACCCGCGATCCTGACACCGATGAGGGATCAGTGGTCTTAACGCGCCGCGCCAAAACTTTACGCCGACATGCGGGTCAGTATGCGCTGCCGGGCGGGCGGGCAGAGCCGGGAGAGAGCCCTGCCGAAACGGCGCTGCGCGAATGCCGCGAAGAAATTGGGCTCAATCCAAAGACGCATCAGGTCATCGGCCTCCTCGATGATTTCGTGACGGAGTCCGGTTTTTGCATCACGCCCGTCGTCGCCTGCATGGATGAGACCTTGACTGCGGTGCCGGACCCTGGAGAGGTCGAGCGGGTCTTTCATATCCCCTTAAGCGAACTTGCCGATGCCAAAACAGAAGTCTCCCGGTCAGAGACGGATGAATCGGTCCGAGACGGCTTTTCGATCATGCTGCCGACGGTTGGGCACGAGGTCTACGCGCCGACAGCTGCGATTCTTTTTCAATTCAGGGAAGTTGCGCTGCTCGGCAGAACCACCCGGGTCAACGACCTGGGTCAACCGCGTTTCGCCTGGCGCTAGTGCTTTACACAGGACCCGACCACACCAGCGCGCAGATTTTTTCCAGCAGTGCGCGATTGCCCTCAAGAAAGTTCACCGAGGCAAGATCATCCGAGTGCACCCATCGGAGGTTTTGCCCCTCAACGCCCCGGGGCTCACCCCGATAATCGGTTACCTGCCAGAAGTGCAGCTCGACCTCCCGATCAGGATAGACATGTACGCAGGAGAAAAGTCCATGCGCTGCCTCGACCTGCAAATTAAGCTCCTCGCGAAACTCGCGCACAAGCGCCTCAAACAACGTCTCCCCAGGCTCCACTTTGCCGCCGGGGAATTCCCACTGACCGGCATACGCCTTACCCTGTGGGCGCTCGCCGATAAGTAAACGCCCCTGGGAATCTGCGACGACCCCCACGGCGACCTTCTGTGCAGCTTCAGGTCCGGTAATCGGCATTGATGCGGATGTAGTCGTGCGTCAGGTCACAGGTCCAGACCCGCGACCGACTGCGACCCACACCCAGATCGACCACGATCGAGATATCGGTACCTTTGAGGTGTGTCGTCACCTCATCCTCATCATAGGATGGAACCCGCTCACCCCTATCGGTGATGGTAATCCCTCCAATCGATATCGCGAGACGGTGCTGAAACAGTCTCGCACCAGATTTTCCTACGGCCATGATGATCCGGCCCCAATTGGCGTCCTCTCCCGCAATAGCAGTTTTGACCAGTGGAGAATTTGCGATCGCCAGGGCAGCTTTTCGTGCCTCTGCACTGGACGCCGCACCATTCACATCGACTGTTATGAATTTGCTTGCGCCCTCGCCATCGCGCACCACCTGGATCGCCAGGTCCGTAAGCAGTTCCTTAATCGCAACACGAAATGCCTTGAGCTGAGGCGTCGATACGGACTGGGGGCTGCGGTTTGCTGCCTGTCCCGTTGCCGCCAGGAGCACGGTGTCGCTAGTTGAGGTATCACTGTCGACGGTAATGCAGTTAAAAGAAGTGCGAATTCCCTCTTTGAGCAAGGCCCGCAACACCGGTGCTGGCAGTTTGGCATCAGTAAAGATGAAGGCTAGCATCGTCGCCATATCGGGTGCAATCATGCCTGACCCTTTGGCAATACCGCACAGACTGACTTCGGTATCACCAATAAAGGTCCGTCGCGTCGCGCCCTTAGGATAGGTATCGGTCGTTCCAATCGCTCTGGCAGCGTCAAGCCAGGAGGCGGTGCGACGACTAGACGACATCCGCGATAGGGCGTTTTGAATCCGGTTTACGGGCAGTGGCTCTCCAATCACGCCAGTGGATGCAATCAATACATCACTTGGGCGACAACCTGCGGCGCGCGACGCCATGCCGGCGGTGGACCTGACATCCGTAACCCCTTGAGCACCGGTAAAGGTATTCGCATTCCCACTGTTGATGAGAATGGCTCGCGCCTTGCCCGACGCTGCCACCTTTCGGCTCCACTGTACCGGCGCAGAAGCCGTCGCCGAACGCGTGAATACGCCTGCCACCGTGGTCGCGCGATCCAGGGTCACCAGCAGCAGGTCATCCCGCCCCGGGGACTTGATCCCTGCTCGAGCCGTCTTCAGGGCCACCCCTGCGATTGCGGATACTTTTGGGAACGTCTTGGGTGCGAGCGCAGATCGCTTTAAAGATGCCATAGTGGCGTTCCAGTCTGCGTCACAGCTTACCGTGGCACTGTTTGAATTTCTTCCCCGAACCACAAGGGCAAGGCTCGTTGCGCCCTACTTTCGCGCCGGCACGGACGAAAGGCTGAGATGTATCAGCGGCCGGGCGAGCTGAACCGGTATCCACTCCCTGACCCGGCCCGACGGGCGCTTCGGACGGTCCGTCTGTCGGTGAGTCGGGGTGCAGGTATTCACGGTTTTGCTCACCGACCTGACGCTGACGAGCCTCAAGATCTGTCACCTCAGCTTCGGTCTGAACCTGAACCTTCGCAAGTATGCCCACGACATCATTTTTCACCTGGTTCAGCATGGCTGAAAACATCTCGAATGCTTCGCGTTTGTACTCCTGCTTGGGATTTTTCTGAGCATAGCCCCGCAGTCCGATTCCCTGGCGCAGATAATCCATCTGGGCAAGATGCTCTTTCCATTGTTCGTCCAGCGTTTTTAGCATCACGGCTTTTTCCAGATGACGCATTACCGGCTCGCCGACGGACGCTGCCTTCTCCTCGTAGACCCTGGAGACCTCCTCCGAGATCTTGTTGCGGAGAGTCTCCTCGTGAAGATTGTCATCAGCTTTCAGCCAATCTTCTACCGGCAGAGGAATTCCAAAATGGGTCTGAAGGTCCTGCTGCAGCGCTGGCACATCCCATTGCTCCTCAAGGCTCTCGGGCGGAATCGACCGGTCAATAATCTCGGCAATCACCTCTTCCCGGGCAGCAGTGACCGTCTCAGAAATGTTGTCTGTTGCCATCAAAGTATTTCGCTGGTCGTAGACCACCTTGCGCTGCTCGTTCGCGACGTCGTCATATTCCAGGAGTTGCTTACGGATATCGAAATTGCGTCCTTCAACTTTTTTCTGGGAGTTCTCGATCGCGCGTGTCACCCACGAATGCTCAATCGCCTCGCCCTCTTCCATCCCGAGTTTTTCCATCAGCCCAGAAACGCGGTTTGAGCCAAAGATGCGCAGCAGATTGTCCTCAAGAGACAGATAAAACCGGCTCCCGCCGGGATCTCCCTGTCGCCCGCAGCGGCCGCGTAGCTGATTATCGACCCGGCGGGATTCATTCCGCTCTGTTCCCAACACATACAGCCCACCCGCCTGGACCACCTGGTCATGGCGGGTCTGCCACTGCGCCTGGATCTCACTTTTGCGCTGTGCGTCGCCCTCACCCAGCGCCTCGAGATCCATGACGACGTTGCCGCCCAACACGATGTCAGTTCCGCGTCCCGCCATGTTGGTGGCAATCGTGACTGCGGCCAGTTTGCCGGCCTGCGCGATAATCTGCGCCTCGCGCTCATGCTGTTTTGCGTTCAGCACTTCGTGGCTGATTTTTTCTTTGTTAAGCAGTCCCGCAAGGTATTCTGAGGTCTCAATGGAAGCGGTACCGACCAAAACGGGCTGATTTCTGGACTGACAGGCTTTGATATCTTCGATAATGGCATCGAACTTTTCTTTCTGCGTTCGGTAGACCAGATCCGGCAGGTCTTCCCTGATCATGGGCTGGTTCGTTGGAATCACCAGCACTTCGAGTCCATAAATCTGCTGAAACTCAACCGACTCAGTATCAGCAGTACCGGTCATGCCAGAGAGCCGATCATAGAGTCTGAACAGATTCTGGAAGGTGATCGAGGCGAGCGTCTGGTTCTCCTGCTGAATGGCGACACCCTCTTTGGCCTCGACGGCCTGATGCAGCCCTTCCGACCATCTTCTTCCAGGCATCATTCTTCCGGAAAATTCATCAATGATGACGATCTGTCCATCTCTCACAATGTAATCTACGTCGCGCTGAAAGAGAGAGTGCGCGCGCAGGCCCGCATAAAGGTGATGCATCAGGCTGATGTTGCCAACATCGTAAAGGCTTGAGTCTTCATCCAGCAGACCAGCTTCAGAAAGCAGGCGCTCAGCATTTTCGTGTCCGGCTTCGGTCAACGATACCTGACGGGTCTTCTCATCGACGCTGAAGTCACCCGGCCCTTCTTCTTCCTCCAGACCTTCCGCCGATTCCTCGACAGGAGCCTGGCGCTCAAGCGCCGGAATGATCTTGTCAATCCGGGTGTAAAGATCGCTGCTGTCTTCTGCAGGCCCTGAGATAATCAGCGGCGTACGCGCCTCGTCAATCAGGATGGAATCCACCTCGTCGACGATCGCAAAATCAAGCGAACGCTGAACACGGTCTTCGGCGCTGAAGGCCATGTTGTCACGCAGGTAATCGAATCCAAACTCGTTGTTGGTGCCATACACAATATCGCAGGCGTAGGCCGCGCGTTTCGCCGCGCTGTCCTGACCCGACAACACCACTCCCACCGAAAGGCCAAGATAGCCATAGATCTGTCCCATCCAGTCTGCGTCACGCTGGGCAAGATAATCATTTACCGTGACCACATGCACGGTATTGCCGCAAACCGCATTGAGGTATGCCGGCAGGGTGGCCATCAGGGTCTTTCCCTCTCCTGTACGCATCTCCGCAATCTTGCCGTCGTTGAGAACCATGCCTCCGATGAGCTGGACATCAAAGTGGCGCATCTTCAGTGTCCGTCGGGAAACCTCCCTGACGACCGCAAACGCCTCGACCAGAAGCTCCTGCGGTCCTTCACCCGCTCCAGCGCGCTGGCGGAATTCGTCCGTTTTTGCCTTGAGCTCAGTGTCTGAGAGACCTTCAAGCGACGGCTCCAAGACGTTGATCTTGTCAGCAAGCGTGCTCAATTTGCGCAAAAGGCGCTGATTTCGGCTGCCAAAAATTTTCGTTGCAACTTTGCTGAACATCGAATTGATCTTTAGAAAGTGGTTAAATGACCGCGCGAGCCGAACAAGCCCGCAGATGAGACCACGCACCAGCACCCGGTCTCATACTGAAAAATTCGCGACTGAACAGTTAAATTTTATCATGGCCGACAATTCTTTCACTCGCATGGGCAGTCTGCTTGCCAACGTGCCCGAACTGCAGCAGGCCAAAGATGTGCGCATGACGAAGACCGAGCAGATAGCGTGGCGAGCCGCAGCGGGCAAGGAAATCTCCGATCACACCGTAATCAGGGCCGACCGGGGAGAGTGGCAAGTCACTGCCGATTCCCCAGTATGGGGTGACGCGGTTAGGCAGCGTCAGGCGGAAATACTCGACGCCCTGCATCGGGGGAATATTGAAGTCCGCGCACTGAAGATCAAAGTCCGTCCGCGCTATGCTGCGCCAAGCCCAGCAACCTCTGACGACGAAAACTCTCGAACGAGTCTGGATTCAAAAACAGCCGGGTTGCTCGCTCAGACCGCTGAAGGACTCAGGTCCCAGGATCTTGCTCAGGCAATCAAGCGTCTCAGTCGACATGGACGCCCCAAATCGGACTGATCAAGATCAATAACCCTGCGTGGCGAGATCCTCAAGAATCGCCTTCGCCAGATCCAAGATCTCCTTGTCCGGAGATAACTCCAACAAATCCTCGAGCGCATCTCGCGCCGCTTGATATTGCCGAAGCTCGAAATAGCTCTCACCCAACCTCAGCCGCGCGGCTTCGCCAAACGTGCTGTTGGGAAAGTAATCAAGCAAGGTGGTCATCACAGTCACGGCGTCATCGAATCCGCGCTCCAGGTAGCGTGATTCACCCAACCAATACCACCCCTGATCGGCGAGCAGACTTTGCGGGTACTTCCGAAGGAAGGTCACGAATCCCTGAGCGGCATCGAGATAACGCGCCATCCGGAATGCATCCAGCGCAGCGTCATAGACTTGCTGCTCTTCAGGTTCGATTGAGTTCGACCGTGGTGCCTCCCGATTTTGCGGCGGCAAAACAGATACCGACGTAACCGGATGTGTGCTACCCGAGCCAGTCCCGACCTCAACTGATTCCTCTGCCGAGGCTGGTCGGGATGAAAGGTCTAAATCCCTGTTTTGGCGATTTAATTCCTGGGCGTAGACAAAGCCAGACAGCGAGAGGAGAAGTAAGCCGAGGGTCCTGATCTGAACCACTGCTGACCCGCGCCAGGAGAACAAGTGACCACATCTCACGACCAGTCGATCTGACTTAGCCGCGAGACGCGCTCAGAAAAGCGAAATGGATAGACTAGTAGAGAATCTCGACGCGGCGGTTAAGAGACCAGGCGCTCTCGTCCTGACCCATCGAAATCGGACGCTCTTCACCGTACGAAATGGTCCGGATGGCATCCGGCGCAACACCCATCGCCTGGAAGATCTCACTTACCGAATTTGCACGGCGCTCACCCAAAGCAAGGTTGTATTCACGCGTGCCCCGCTCGTCAGCGTGTCCCTCGAGGACGACAGCCATGCCCGGGTTATTGAAAAGATATTGCGCGTGCGCCTCGACCACGCGCTGCGCTTCCGGTGTCAAGTTAGAGCTGTCGAAATCAAAATACACAACCCGCCGTCCCAGCGGATCGTCCATATCTGCATCGTCCTGGTCGATCGTGATGATCTCGCCTGCAGTTGCGTCATCAGAATCCACTGCAGAAGCAGACGCGTCAGTGATGACTTCCGCTCCGGTGCCGCCGATCGTGGCATCTTCCACCTCTACCGTCCCGCCTTTTTTCTTCGAAGCGGCACAGCCGGCAAGCGTTACGCCGAGAAAGAGTACCATTAAAATCGTCCAGATTCTTTGCATCTTCAGTCTCCTGTATTCGGGCCAGAAAAGCTTTGCTCGGCTTTCTCGCACTCCTTCATTAGTTGCTTCTTTAAACCCCTAGTCTTTCCTTCTTTCGGCTTTTAACCAATTACAAATTAACGCAGCTTCTTCTCCCACTTTGTCCGTTCCTCCCATCCGACCTGCCGGTTTACCGCTCCGTCAGCGGCTTGCGGCCCAGGCGGGTTCCCGAACATCACCGTCGGTCACCTTCAGCACCTGCCTGACCCGACCATCCGCTGAGACTGCTGCGAGCACTCCTTCGCTTCCCATTCGGGTCGCATAAAGAATCATCGCGCCATTAGGCGAGAAAGTCGGCGACTCATCAAGTGTACCGTCTGTCAGGACATCGGTTCTACCACTCTCCGGATAGAATACACCAATCTGATAACCCGCGCCTTGCCCGCGATTCGTTACCAGGACGATTCGATTGCCGATCGGATCGTACGACGCTCCCGCGTTTTCCTTGCCCTCCCGGGTCAACCGCTCTGCCTTGCCCCCGTTTCGGCTTACCCGGTAGATATGAGGACGGCCGTTTCGATCAGAGGTAAAGACCAGATATCGTCCATCGGGAGACCAGGCGGGCTCTGTGTCGATAGCCGGGTGTTTGGTCAGTCGGCGCATTTCTCCAGATGAGACCCCCAGCACATAGATGTCTGTGTTTCCCTTGGCAGAGACTGTCAACGCAAGCGATTTGCCGTCTGGAGACCATGCAGGCGCACTGGCCGAGCCATCAAAACGCGCAACGGGGCGGCGACTACCGGTGCTGATATCCTGCAGCCATACGTTCGCCCCGGAGCGGTTATCCGAAAACGAAACATAAGCCAGCCATTGGCCATTGGGCGACCAGGCAGGAGATAACACAGGCAAATTGGTTGTCTTGAGAATCTGCTGAGCGTTGTGGCCGTCCGAATCTGCAATCATCAACTGGTAGACCCGATCGTTCTCTTCAGTGATATTCATCGCGACGTAGGCGATGCGAGTATCGAATGCGCCTTTGATCCCAGTCATCTCATAAAAAATACGGTCACTGATCTGGTGCGCCACCTGTCTCAACTGATCAGCGCTTGCGGTGTAGCGCAAAGCGACCTTCACCCGTTCTCGATAAACGTCCAGCAATTGAAAACTCACCTCGAACCTGTCGGGGCCTTTTTCCGTAATACGGCCAACCACCAGCGCTTCCGCCTTGATGAGACGCCAGTCCTTATAGCGCACTTCGGACACCTCACTGGGTCGACTCAGAAAGTCCGCAGGAGGCAACAGTTCAAATCGCCCGGAACGATGCAGATCCGCAGCAACGATGCCGCGCAGATTTTCCGGCGGATTACCTGTGCCGTGCCAGCGAAAAGGCACGGCAGCAATCGGAATCCCCGACTTTTCACCTTGGGTGATCTCGATCGTCAGCGCGCCTGCTGCTGTGCCCGGCGGGATCGTTGCCATGGCAACAACAACGATGAGCATGAATGCATATTGGACGCCTTTGATTGAGGTCACTTTCTTTGAGGTCATGTGGGGCTCATGATTCAGGTTTGAAGACAAAATTAAATTCTTTCAGATACTCGTAAAAACGGGCCTCGCCCGGAAAAGGAAGCGGGGACGCCTTGAAAATAGCATTTTCTGCGGATTCATCCAAACGCGCGTTGCCGCTGCTTCGAGTCATCTTCACGGAGAGTACATTTCCCTGCCGATCTACCTTGACAAGAAACGCGACGCTTAGGCCAGAGAAGTCTCCGGGCTCGCTCCAATTCTTTTCAACCTGCTCCTTGATCGCCCAAGCCACGGCACCAAAAGCGGAGACGGCCTCACTCTCGTCACGCTCAGCTTGAGCTTTAGCCTCGGCAGCTTTTTTTGCTTTTTCGGCCTCTTTGCGTTTTCTTTCAGCTTCGGCCTTACGCTTTTTCTCCGCTTCGGCTTTTTTCTTTTTCTCCGCTTCTAGCTTCTT
>CENU01030184.1_pt1 | contig 42582 bp, 38 predicted proteins | sample 361331 | NCBI WGS metagenome assembly CENU01 (sample SAMEA2619766, study PRJEB7988) | marine metagenome | isolation source: saline water (ENVO:00002010), including | reverse complement strand
GGCATTAGTTGCCTTATTCGGACAATTACCATTTTCAACGTAATAGAGCGCTGCCGCGAGGAGGTTCTCATCTCGATCACCCAACTTTTTTCCCAGAAAATCGTCCACTAAGCATCCCTTTATCGCCGATTCACCAGAATCAAGTTCCTGTGTAGGGGTAAAACCATCACTGTAGTCTCCGAAACCGACTTCATTTGCGGATTTAATTTGTATCGTGTAATAGGTCGTTCCACAATTATCTGTATAGTAACCTCCATATGGTTTTCCACACGTCCTATCGCCTACAAGTATTACATCGATTCCAATTCCTCGAAGACCATTGATAATTAACTCACTAGACGAGCAAGTGTTCCTGTCAGCAAGTATAAAAACGCGAGGCAAATCCAATGTGGGAAGTGGCGCATTTTGAGGCAATCCTGTCACGGACGGATTTCCGTAGGTAAATGACAGAAACCCTCGGCCCGTTATCAATCTCCCAGTTACTGGATCAAATATAGGATGTTTGTCATTAAAAATCTCTCTCTGAAAAACTCTCCCCAGACTCAACTCGCCGGCGATCATGTATCCAACCTGGCTTGCTATATAACTATAACCTCCCCGGTTATATCTTAAATCGAGAACCAGTTCATCAACATTTTGTGTAGTAAACCATGTGAAATCCTCAAATAGTTCGCCCTCTGAATGAACCGAATGGTCAGTAAACAATAAGTATCCCACACGGCTTGTTCGCATATCGAGTGAGTTCTGCACATTGAATAAGCCCCGTCTCATTACATGATTCTGGGGAACCTCTTGACTCTGCATATTGACATTTCTATTACTACTTGCTCCCCAGTCTCGGACCTGAAACTGATTTGAAACGCCCAAAGTTGTTGGATTCAATGCCCTCAAAATTACAGTCTCATCTCCCCCAGCTATTAACTCACCGTTTACCGACAAAATTTCAGTTCCTCTATCAACCATATTTATTGACGCTTGAGTATTTGGTTGGTTAAAAATAACAAAAACTCGTCGAGATTCCGGCGGATTGAAAAGCATTAACTCCATACCGTATCCATAAGTGGGTAGTCCAGCAATATCGGACATGTGCTGTTCAGTCGGGATTGTATAATGGTACCCCGGCGGATCCTTGAGCTTACCTGCAGGCGTCAGACCATCGGTCTTCATTAAATTAAAATACTCAATGTTATTGTCTACACTGCTGGGATTAATGTCTGGAAGCTCGTCATACCAGAGGTAGGTGTCGTTAGACCAGGAACGTATCCAGTTGTTTTCATCTGAGATTGTACCTAACAAGTCACTTGGTCTCGGACTCTCGCATATATGAGAAAGATTTTGATACTCCTCGAAGACTCCCGGCTCCCACAGCACCGTCGGGATTGATACCTCTGAATCTGGATTGGTGATACCCCATTGGGCGATAGAAGAATTTTGTCTCTGTGACAAAGAAAGAAAATAATCATTCGAAAGGCTTCGTAATCCGGATAATTTTGCCGAGCCGTTTACATCACCGACTAAAACACCAACAAGGTTTATTACGTTGTTATCTGGGTACTTGAACCTTATCACCTCATCGCTCCAGACCACGTCGGTAGCCTTGCTGACAAAACTCCCGACACCGGAATTCAAAGAAGCATCCCAAAAATCGAGCCTTTCGTCAATGAAGACCCACCTCGCTGAATGGCTCGTTCCAAGTTTGACCGCCATTTTTAAAATTTCTAGCGCGTCAGCAGAAGTCACCCGACCATCCTTATTTACATCAGCTGCAATATACTGATACGGAGATATCGGTAATGGACTCAAAGGCCCGTCTGAGTCAGGATCAGGGTTTGGGTTTATACCAACCGCAATCTTGAGTGCCGCTAGTGCATCCGCGGACGTAACAAAATCCTCATAATCTGCATCCTCCGAGGGTTTACTCGCTAGTAATTCGTTGGAACCGGCAAATTTTTTTTCGAAAGTAAAGTTGCCAAGCTCGTTAGAAAAAATCTTTTCGCTTTTTTGATTACTTTCATCATCACTCACTGCACTGAGAGTTAAGTCCACTGAATGCATTAGCACATGACTTTTCCAGTCATAAATGTGCCCCGATACGGGATCCGGGCATGAAACACAATCAAGTGAATCAAGAGGGTTTGTACCATCTAATATCTCTTGAGCATCACTGACCCCATCGCCATCGTCATCCTCATCCTCTCTATTACCCTTCCCATCTAGATCGGTATCAATCACCTCGGTAGCATCCGTTGGCATCTCATCTCTGTTATCCTCGACCCCATCACCATCGCTATCAGCAAGTTGGAAATCAGTTCCGTTTACTAACTCATCAAAATCAGAAATTGTATCTCCATCAGTGTCTAATTCTGTTGGCGCATTAATTGGCCTGACGACCTGTGAAGTGTTATTGTCGCTATCAGTTACTGAATAGAGCTGTTCATAATTATGATTACTGTTACCCCCTGCAACGGCTTTGAAACTTTTCAGGATGGATCCACTGATCTCGCCATCTTCTTTATCAAATGCGGATGCTCCAAGCGAGAACAGCTCATCAACACTCTCCACGGTTGAGGGATTGTTCCCATTGATTTCAATATGGGGCGAAAATCCGTTAGATATCGCTGCAACTTGATTAGCAGTGACCTTTATAGAGCTAACCGAATCTGCCCCTCTGAGGAAATTCTTCCGTTCGACACCACATGGTATCGAATTTAGTCCGCATGCAATATTTGGAGACGAGAAAAATCCTAACCGCGATGCACCGCCAAATGCAGACCGATACCCCATAATTGTAACGAAATCGTTTTCAACTCCATATCCATGAGACCAACGAAATGTGCCTGCGGGTGCGTCATCGTATTGACGCCTAGCGTGCACGAGTCCCAATATATGACCAATCTCATGGGCGAGTATCAATGATGACCCGTCCAAACTAATAGCTGCTTTATTGGAGCGATTTTGAAACGCATTCTGGTAATCTATTATCCCATCATTGCGGGCACCCAGGAGAGTCGCAAGACCACCTGAACCTAAAGATGAGTACGAACTGGCATGAACGATAATATCCGGTTTTCTTAAGAATAAATCATCAAGGCCGAAAAATATTCCATCGCGATTTTCAAGTGCATTCATAATATTAGTCGCACCAATCGCGGAATCATCTCCTAAATAATATTCTCCGATATTTTTTAATCGTACATTTAGACCGGAATCCGCTAACGAGATGTTAGCAACAGAGATTATCTGTGCAAGTCTGGCACCCACTTCGCCACCTATACTTGCGGTTCGGGCCGAATCCCCATAAGTAAAGGCAAGCTCTATAATAATTTCATTATGCTGCTCCATACGCTGACTGGATAGATTCTTCAGTTTTTCGTTGAAATCAGACAACCCATCGCCATCAGTATCAGAGGTAGTATCAATGTTTTTTAGCAATAAAGTGAAGTTTGGCAATTCGGTATTTTCTAACCGAGAATGAAGGTAACGCACCAGAGGAGTTTCATCTCTTCTTATCCAGATTACAACATTTTGAAATTCTGGTCTGTCTTGAATGTGGCTGCTTAATGGCCTTGTTAAATTACCAACAGCTTTAAGAGTTGCCATACCAGCACTGTCATAATGAAGCGTTGTAGAGACCAGACCTTTTCTTATGAACCCTCCTACACCGTTTGTCACTGAGACCATAACTTCTAGTTCATCAGAGACATCTCTTAAATCTAGATTGAAGACTTTGTCAACTGAAATGCTAAATTCGGTTTCGGTAAAAGAAGCCTGTAGAGGAGTGTCGAACACCACTTTGGCTCTCATTTGACTTAAAACACCAAATCGGTCACCGAATGACTGTGGATCCTCATTCATTGCGACTCGGTCAATGTTTACGTCCTCAGAAAAAAGTGCAATCGAGAAATATTGATCTTCATATAATTCAGGAATAGCGTAGATAGGGAGTGGAACGCTAACCTGCTGCACGTCACCATTATAAGCGATTGATGGAATCTTTGCCTCTCCAACAATATAATAAGGACCTACTCCTCCTATGTAATCACTTACCCTTAACTTAACGTTGAGCTCTCCGCTGTGGTCGATTTCCTTATCGAAGATAATACCGAAGGTTAGCTCTGCCTTGGTCTGATTAACGCGCTCCAATAGACAAGGGCACTTCAAAGATACTGATGCGGTAACTGCCACAGCTAACGTGGAACTGACGATAATAATAGCACCCAATAGCAGTATGATTAAAGAACGCATGATAGTGCCTATCTCAACCATCTATTCCGAAACCTCAAATGTTTTTAGGGGTGCCGGATACTTACCGGGCCGCTCGATTGGGTAATCGATATCATCACCCCACGTGACTGATTTGACTTCATTAACTACTCCATCGAAGTCGTCACCAGAGAACTGGTAGACTCCCTGCCTTGTGTTTAAAAAAATATCCACTGAGTCATCTGCGACAGTAATCACTCCCTTCCCGGATTCTTGTATTAGGACATGAAATTGTATATAACTTTGTTTCTTCTCAACAAATTCTACTAAACCAAGAAATCGCTCTATTTCACCCCTGGAGATGCCCGATATCTCAAAATCTGATCCTACTGAGAGCCTACTAAAATCAGAGTGTTTTTTTATAATTTCGGTCTCTCTTAAACTATGAGGCTTTGTATCTATTGGAGAAGGAAGAGGATTTGGAGATGTCACTATTGGAGCGAGATTGCGCTCGGGTTTGGGTACCCTAACCGAAGTCACATCCTGAAGATAGAGCAATGATCCTAGGAAAGCGAGAGACAAGAATACGAACATTAAAAAATACGTTGGTCGCATGTATCACCGATTGGCAAGAGAAAGATTTCTTCACGTTAGCGTTGTATTGGTCTTTCATGACTAACTCAAAAATTACCGCAAATAATTTATGCTTCCATCAATTCACCTACATGTCAGAATAACCAACGTCCGTTCGGCCTGCTGTCCTCTAGGTGATGTTCTAGTTCAAGCATAAATTCCCCCACAAGATCCTTAGCGGTACCGTCATGTAAATGATGGTCAATGTAAGCTAACCTACGCCATATCTCCTCTAGAGTTTCACTTTTATTCTTTACCTCAAACGGAAGATCACCAGAAACTTGCTTGATTTCCCTTCCGTGCTCATCTAGTAGCATGCGTTCCATTCTAGTAATTTACCCCTTAAGTTAGTCTGAATTATAAAAGGAATATCCCAATGTACCGTTTTTATGATAATGAATTTCCTCTACCCTGATGATAGCCTCTCTTATTTGTTATAGTAATTAATCAAATACCAGCTACAATCCAAACAAACGCCTGTCTAAAGTTTTCTGATAGCATTATGCGCAAATTAAGTAAAAATTACATCTATAAGAGCATGCACCTAGTAGAATAATTCTATGGACAGATATCTCAGGCACTCTTTAATCGATTGGTTCCCCTTAGAAAGAGTACAAAATTGTCGGATTGCAATCGTCGGATGCGGCGCTATCGGGAACGAGGTAGCAAAAAATCTCGCTCTCCTCGGAATTGGTAACATTGACCTGTATGACTACGATATTATAGAAACACATAACCTCACCAAAAGTGTCCTATTCCGAGAAGAAGATGTCGGGAGGTTGAAGGCACAAATTGCTGCAGTGCGCCTGAGAGAGTTAAATCCAGATATCTCTGTTTCGGCTCACCACGGCGATTTCTGGGATACTCTCTCATTACTAAAAATGAATATTTACTCAAGTATAATTGGATGTGTTGATAATTTCGAAGCTCGCGTGAGACTGAATTTCTTGTGTCGAGCTACCTGCTCCAACTTTATCGATACTGGTATCGATAGCAAGTTTGGACAGGTGTCAATTTTCCCATATAAACATAATACTTCTGCAAGCTGTTATGAGTGCAGTTTGCCTTATTCAGTATATGCGCGCATGCAAGAGCGGTACTCCTGTGGCTGGCTAAGAAATTTAGCCTTCATTGAAAAAAAAATACCTACTACCGTCATCACCGCCAGTCTTGCCGGATCTCTCGCAGCATCAAAAGCCCTTCAGCTGATTGTTAATGAAGAGCCTACAAACTCTTTACGGTTGTTTGCGAACTCGTTTACCGGTGAAATTGTGATAAGTGAGATTGAGAAAAATAACGAATGTCCTTGCTGCTCTACTTTAGGGAAAACGATTTCAATTACATCCAAAAATCCTTCTGTCGACATTGTAGTATCAAACTTCACGAACAAAAATCAGATTATCTCTACAAGTGAACCGATCCTAATCTCAATGCGATGTGTAAAATGTAACCGAGGCAATGATGCCAAAATAATCTTTGAGAGAGCAGAAAAATATGATTCTAGCCATGCAATTTGTCCGGGTTGCTCGTGCGAAAGTATTGCCTTTGATATACGTGATCGATTTTCAATATCTGAGCTTAAAGAACATTTCTTTGGAAGAAATTTGCCAGTAAAATTTATCAGGAGAGATTCTGTTGATTCAACTACGATAATAGAAATGGAGTAATTTATATGTCGGAAATAAGTATTACTATCCAGACGGCCGACCACACAAAAAAAGCTGAGGTCTCTCTCGGAGTTAACAGCACTGGTGAAGATGTGCTCCAAGCCGCTATTAGCAACTGGTCACTGCCTACTGACACAGACTACAGTCTTGTTAACTCAGTTTCTGGAAAAACAATAAAGTCAAATTCAAGCTTGAGGGCCAGTTTCATAAGAGATGGTGATGTTTTAGAGGTGCAACCGGTTCTGGTAGCGGGTTAGTTTATGAGTGCATCTACCAACCGCTTGGCAGAGGACATAATTAGATTAGAGGAATTGTCTCGGAGTCTATACCCGAGGCTCAAAATTATATCTAAAACCGGATCACTTAGCGAAGACATAATGCTTGCTGGATTTTGTGCAATTAAATTACAACTTTTCTATCCGACAGCACCCTCAACCCAATATCCCAAAAAAATCCAAGAACGAACTGACATAATTATCAAGCTACTCTCCCGATATCCATATGCTGAGCCATCAGCTGAAATTACAACACCAATTTATCATCCAAATGTATATGCATCTGGAAAAGTCTGTCTAGGAACACGATGGTTCCCATCTCAATATCTTGATCAGCTTGTAAAGCGGATAATTCAGATAATTACTTATGACGAGAGCATATTAAACGAATCATCGGTTGCAAATAGGCACGCGCTTAACTGGTATAAACGAGCAATTAGAAATTATCCTAATTTTTTCCCGACGGACAAACACCTCTTCAAAGAAGAGAGCGCTGCAAAAATCTCTTGGATTGATCTCGACAGCGATGTAGATCCGCTAAATCAATTGGACCTTTCAAAATGAAATGGACCTCAATTAAATCGGAGATTGCAACGATAACATTAAAAAAGGCGGCACACGATTGGTCATTTGTAGAGCTATCATCGCTCGTAAGTGACGCCCAAAATTGTCCTCTTATTTTATACCCAAATCCTATTCGCAACAAAATAATGAAACATGTTCGAGAACAGAACGTTGAGTTGGGCGGCCTCCTCGTTGGGAGCATTGTCAGCATTACAGACTCGGTTGAAGAGATAATTGCCATAGTTGTGAGAGATGCAATGCCCAGCATAGATTATGAATCATCAGCTGTTTCTTTAACTATGAGTCCTAGAGTTTGGCAGTCTGCCAACTCAGGGCTAAGTGACGAGATGCTCGTAATAGGTTGGTATCATAGTCATCCTAATTTAGGTGCGTTTTTTAGCTGCGTAGATAAGAAAACACAGAAGGATTTTTTTTACAATCACTACAACTTGGGCTTAGTTATTGATCCAGTGAGAAACGAAGAAAAGTGGTATATCGGTGCAGACGCAGATGAAATCGAGGAAAACCGAATAAGAGCTTTTTGCTTCTGACTTTGCAAAGATTGCCCGATAATCTGATCTCTCATATCGATCTTCTTCGCTAAAAATGGAGCGGGAAACCGGGTTCGAACCGGCGACCTATACCTTGGCAAGGTATCGCTCTACCAACTGAGCTATTCCCGCAAACACTTAATTTTGCACACGCACCCTAGCACCATTTCAATAAGTGCTCTTCAACTGCAAAAGTATACACCGTTTGTAGTACTCATTGGAGAGTTAGATTTCGCACTAAACTTCAATAAGCACTTGACAAAAACCCATGTCCCTAAACTTTATAACTTTTTATACAAAAAGGCACCAGACATATACAGATTTATAGTACTCAAAGAGAACTTTAGTTTATGCCTTTATCAAACGGCTTGTGGCTAAGTTACTTTTTCTTTCTCCAAATGACTGGCTTCATAAATTCTTCTTTTGAGAGAAGCCCATCGCCATTCAAATCACGCTTTTTCATCCGAGATTCTAATTGTGATTCAGGAGTCCAATCAGGATTCTTCTCCCACGGAGGAGTCCCCTGTTGAGAACGGATCATCCCTAAAAATTCAGACTTCTCCAAATGCCCATCACCATTTCTATCCCAAGCAGAAAAATAGTCACCCCTTTTTTGCATTTTTTCTGACTTATCAATCTTCATATCTTTCTTATGTCCATCCGAGAGGAGCCCTCCGCTAGAAAATAAAGCAAACATTAAAACAGGGCCTATCGTCACGATTTTCCTATAAAACATGTAAATACTCTCCTCAAAAATCTTTAGTAAGACATCATAGATTTTTTGCCAACACATAGTCCACATTTCCGTGCGAAAAGCCGTTCTCTCGGGGGAATAATGCTCTTTTCTCTAATCATATTAATATAATGTTTAGATGTTTTGCGTTTTTTAATCTCAACCAACGCTGCGCTGTGTCATTGTGCTACCTGTTGCTCAAATTTGAAACGATTTTGAGATCTATAATTTTGTGTTATGCCACCAAAGGGAAAACCGATGGTGTCAGTTCTAGCGGTAGTGAAAATTTCCTTAGCAGTTGATACCAATATGGGAAAGTGATCAGCAACATTGTTTGATTCAGAAGGATCGTTGGATAGATCAAACAGCTCTACTTGGCTGTTTATGCCGTAGCGCACTGCTTTCCATTTTCCTATCCTTGCAGCTTGGCGAAAACCACCATCCGGTAATTCTTGGAACCAACCGCTCAATTGCATTTCCCAATTCAGATAATCATGGGTCGGTTGTTTCTCATTCGTTAATAACGGAAGGAATGATATTCCATCCGTTTCTACACTTTTCTCAACTCCTAATATTTCTGCAAGCGTTGGAACAATATCCTGGAACCCACTTATATGCTCGGTCACGTTCATTGGAATCACCATTTTCTCCCATGCCACGATAAGTGGCACCCTTATTCCGCCCTCGTATAAGTCTCTCTTTGCTCCTCTAAAAATTCCATTACTATCAAAAAATTCATGATCATGATTTGGTGGAGAGTGATGAGGACCATTATCGCTGGTAAACAAAATAATCGTGTTGTCTAGCTTACCAAGACGCTTTAGCGCTTCCAGCAATCGTCCTACTTGCTTATCAAAAAGAGAGATTTTCGCCGCATGAATCCTCTCGGATTCTGGCCACCCCCTGTCAAGGTATAGACTCTTATCTCGTATTGGCCCCTCGAACGAATGAGGGGCGCGATATGACATGAAGAGGAAAAATGGCTTTTCTTCGGCTACTTGGTTTAAGAAATCTAATCCAAAATCTGTGTAAAATTGATCTTTACAGTCATATTTTTCATAATCATAAGGAAATAAAATTTCATCCCCATTCATCCATAGCCCCTCTTTGGAAAAGACCTTTTTTGGATTGAAGCGTCTAGTCCATTGCTCCTGTAAAGCATAGTCAAAACCCCTTCGGTAGGCCCATGTATCGATATCATCAGGATCGTCTAGATGCCACTTTCCAACAAAACCGGTGGTGTAACCCTCTTTTTTAAACATTTCGCCAATTGTGGTTGATTGGCGATCCAAAGCTTTCCCTTCCCATCGATTCTTTCCAATGTACGCTGCGTTCCCTCTAATCTCTACCCTAGCAGGATTTTTTCCTGTCACAAGGACAGCTCTCGATGCAGAGCAAACAGCACTTCCAGCGTAAAAATCTGTAAACATCAACCCGCTTTTTGCAAGGTTATCTATGTTTGGAGTTTCTATTTCTTTTTGACCATAGATACCTAGTTCGTTAATACCTAAATCATCAGCCAACAGGAGAACAACATTTGGAAATGTTTCAGAAACACAGATTGTTGAAGACAATTCAGCAATGAGCAAAATGAAGACTTTCAGAACCAATTGTTTTTTCATCTTTACTACTTCTTTCGTCCGGTAACCATCGACATTTTTCTTTAACGCTTCTGGTGCTTAAGGTAAAGAAAACTGCTTTTTTTTGTATGCAGCGAGTAATTTAAGAGACCCAAATCAGTACCCTCTTGAACACCACTTCCTCTTACAAAAAGAATTGAAAGTCTATATTTGGCGTAACACAATTACATTGTTCCAAAAGTCAGAATAGTGGTTTATAAAGTACGCCTCGACCATAAGGGGGCCTAACCTCCGCTTTTACTCGCCCAAAAAAATTTATGGCGTCCCGTAGGGGAGTCGAACCCCTGTTACCGCCGTGAAAGGGCGGTGTCCTAGGCCTCTAGACGAACGGGACATCTAAAATGCGGCATGAGATTGTGTTGGCCAAACCAAACGTTTACATTTCCACTAACACCAAAAAAAGAAACGCCTTGGAACCTAACTAATGCCGATGCGCAATTATACCGTTTTTCCTTTTTTGAGCAATATTTCAATCAAAACAAGAAAAATTACTGTCCGAAAAATGATCATCAGATGAAATCTCATTCGAAAAAATTAATGCTCTAACAGAAAATTTTAATAAAGCAAATTTTTCATAGCAAAATTGAATTAAATAGGCGCGCAAATGACATGAGATTCACTATAATATAGTTTTTAAATTCAGTGATTACCTATGTCAAACGTCCTTCTTAAATCAACGAAACTGGATGACGCACATTATGATATCCGCGGCCCCGTCCTTGATCATGCTAACTGGCTGGAGGAGCAAGGGCAAAAAATTATCAAACTCAACATAGGTAACCCGGCAGCCTTCGGATTTGATGCGCCCGACGAAATTTTCTATGACGTGATTCAAAATCTTCGTGACGCCCAAGGCTATAGCGATAGTAAGGGGCTTTTCGCCGCCAGAAAAGCCGTAATGCAACGTTATCAGGCAGTTGGTATAAGAGAAATTAATGTCGAAGATGTGATAATGGGAAATGGAGTAAGCGAGCTAATCGTTATGGCAATGCAGGCCCTGCTAAATAATGGTGATGAGGTCCTTATCCCAGCACCTGACTACCCGTTATGGACTGCAGCAACCTCCATTAGTGGGGGTAAGCCGGTTCACTATTTATGCGATGAAAATAATAACTGGCAGCCAATGATTTGTGACATAGAAAGTAAAATCACAAAAAAAACTCGGGCAATTGTAGTAATAAATCCTAACAACCCTACGGGGACAATTTATACACCAGAAATGTTAGATCAATTGGTGGCTGTTGCGGAAAAACATAATCTTATTGTGCTCGCAGACGAGATCTACGACCGAATTTTATATGATGACGAAAAACATATTCCACTCTCAAAAAAAGTTGAAAACACACTATGCCTGACCTTCAATGGGCTATCTAAAGCCTATCGCCTTGCAGGATTTCGCTCTGGGTGGCTACTTGCAAGCGGTAAAAAGGAAAATGCAAAAGATTATTTGGATGGCCTGCTAATGCTCGCGTCCATGAGATTATGTGCAAATGTGCCCGCAATGCTAGCCGTGCAGACAGCGCTTGGTGGGTACCAGACCATCGATGATTTAGTAAAGCCTGGTGGTCGACTGCGAGAACAACGCGATCTTGCATTCGAGCTTATGGCATCGATTCCGGGTGTTTCATGTGTCAAACCAAAAGCTGCAATGTACTTATTTCCAAAGTTGGACCCCGATGTCTATCCAATTCTCAATGATGAGAAATTGGTTTTGGATTTTTTAAAAGCGGAACGTGTTCTATTGGTCCAAGGTAGTGCTTTTAATTGGCCAGGAAAGCAGCATTTTCGACTTGTTTTTCTTCCTGATAAAGGACAGCTCACCGAGGCCATTGGTAGGCTTGCGAAATTCTTAGAACGGCTCCGAAGCCATTGACCTTGTCTTTGCAAAACCGAGAGCCTCGAAATCACCAGCGATACTACTGGAAAGACGAGGATAATAATGTGCAAACTCGTATCGAGCACGATAATTTTTTCTGTATCGGTCGAAAGCGCCACCCAGATTTTTGCTGCTCAAAACGGACGCTCTAAATTCTAGATCATCCTCAAGGACATCATAAACAGTTAGTATTGTGTCGTTAAGCGGATCCCTACCATTCTTTATATCAATAACTTGAGGAGTATACTTAAATGTTGGCGATTCAACCGGGTAATCGCGGCGCCAACGGAGGTAGGATCTCCGAAGCATCGCGGTCGCCCTCCGCTTTCCCTCATAACTATTACCTGCGATATGTCCAGTAGCAATGTCTGCTTGATTGGCCAGCGCAATATTGATGTTAGGCTCAGAGTCCCACACGTCCAACGCAACGCTTATATCGTTTTTTCTCCGCAACCGATCCAAAAGGGCATGACTATCTATTATACTGCCTCGACTCGTGTTAATAAGAAGGCTACCAGATGGTAGTCGTCCAATTAACTGCTCGTTAATAAATCCAGATGTAGGATAATTACCGTCATCAGTAAATGGAACGTGTAGTGAGATAATGTCGCAATTTAAAGTTTGCTCCAAAGAATTCAAATCTGGGACCTGCGACTCATTCAGAAACGGGTCATAAACTACTGTTCTCACTTTTAATACCTTTAATTTCTGATAAAGCCGCCCCCCGATATTCCCGCAACCGATAATTCCAACACTAAGTTCTCTCCAAACTGGGCGCAATCGACAAAGCACGGATAACACATACTGCACAACAGCATTAGCATTACAACCCGGCGCATATGAAAAATATATACCGTGGGTCCGGAGATAATTAATATCGATATGATCAATACCTGCAGTGGCTGAACCAACGAATTTGATATCTGAATCTCCCAGTAAATGTCCATCCACTTGAGTAATCGACCTCACAAAAAGAACATCCGCATGACGAATAGACTCAGGATTGATTTCGCGCCCTGAAATACACCGCAAGTCGTCATCAGAGGTCAGAAGATTCTCAAGATCGGGAATATCAATATCTGCAATAATTCTCATTGTTGAGCACCGCAAAAAAATCTTGAATTTAATAACAAACTAAAATTAGTCAGTAGTAGCTATCGAATGATATTTATCTATATCAAACGTGCTCTGCGAGTTTGTTCTAGAGCGCGCGGCATCGATGAAAAGTTGAGCGTCTTGCGGAAGCTGCTCTCCCCTACACCAACACTGCACCTGCCGCCTAATCAACTTTGTAAAACGGTCCAAAGTTGATCGCTCGCTAAAATTATCCCGACTCACATAGAATTTGCTGACACATGCCATACTAAACATCCACTCTAACGCCTGTGGCTTAACTTCGGCATTTTCAAACTGCCATTGTTGCTCTCTAGAGCGACCCTCGGGAACATACCAATAACCATAATCCAATTTTTTTCGACGCTCCGCCCCAGCAAGACACCAATGTGCAACCTCATGCAGAGCACTAGCTAAGTAATCATTTTTGAAATAAATTATATTCGGTGTAGTAAAAGACCTACTCGGCTGGTACAGCGGTTCATCACAACCACCTAGCAAAATAGTGTTGTACTTAGTTCTGAATAGCACGTTGAATATACCGATGACATCTTCCGAATCAAGGCTACTTAAGTTACCCAAAGTATTTGAAACTCGCCATGCCCTGATGGCTACTAGAGAAAACGAACGCTATAACAGGTCTCAAAAAATATGCATTAATGGACGAATTATTTGCCACTTAACGCACCAATCCCCATCAAACGATCGTAACGACGATCAAGCAAAACTCTAAGATCAATATTTCGAAGCTCCCCTAATTGCGTTATCAACCGCATCTTGAGCATATTGCAGATCCCCTCTAAGTCACGGTGTGCACCGCCGGGCGGCTCGTTTATAGTCTCGTCAATAATACCCAATTGCTTTAGGTGCGTAGATGTCACCCCCATCGCCTCGGCCGCTTGAGGAGCTTTTTCTGTTGATTTCCAAATAATATTTGCACACCCCTCTGGTGAAATGACAAAGTAAGTGCTGTACTGCAGCATATTTAATTTGTCTCCTACCCCTATCGCCAAGGCACCGCCGGAGCTTCCTTCACCAATCACCGTGCAAATAATGGGCGAGCGCAGGCGAGACATAACAGCGAGATTTCGTGCAATAGCCTCGGATATGTTTCGCTCCTCAGATTCAATACCAGGATAAGCCCCCGGAGTATCGATTAAAGTTAACACCGGCATTTTAAATCGCTCTGCCATTTCCATGATACGTAGCGCTTTTCGATAACCCTCTGCTTTCGGCATACCAAAATTTCGAGTTATCTTTTCATTAACACTCCTACCTTTTTCCTGTCCAATAACAACTACAGGTTCTCCATCGAGCCGACCTACCCCAGCAATGATTGCACTGTCATCACCAAAATGTCTATCACCATGCAGTTCGTCCCAATCAGTAAAAATTCGCTTGATATAATCGCTGCTATGAGGACGCTGTGGGTGTCGCGCGACCTGAACAACTTGCCAGGGTGTTAGCTTGCTATAAATTTTATCTGTTAACCTACGAGATTTTACTTTTAATCTGGCAACTTCGTCAGCAATGTTTAATTCATCTCCACCGCCAACAAGTTGCAATTCGCCAATTTTGGCCTCCAACTCTGCGATTGGTTGTTCGAAAGCTAAATAGTTTAAGTCCATTAAAGCAAACCGAAAGCTGCGAGAAGTACAAAGTTTATCATTTTCCTCACAATAGCTACAGTGCAACTTACTATTGTCAATAGTTCATCTAAGATACCTTAGAATAACTCTATCGGGGCCGAAACTACTACGCAGCTCATATAATAAATCATCATGTGGTTTTACATTCCAATCTGCTCCGAGACACAGTTTCGCATCTCCAAAGCTCTGTCTATAATCAATGATAACCGGGCAGGAGCCCCCGCGGTATTCCGACAACATATTTTGAACCTGAGTTGCCCAGTTATCCTTGCAATTTTCAATAACTATTTCAATGCACTTAAGGTTAGCACAGCGAGCTTGGTAGACCGACTGTATCGATACCGCCACCATCTTTAGCCCTCCAGAGAAAGAATCGTCAGAGATAGCTCCACAAACCACAACTATTTGATCCTTAACGAAAAGATTTTTATATGACTGATATTTCTCTGCGTAAACCGAAACTTCCAAACGGCCCGTTTTGTCATCCAAAATCAGAAATGCATAATTATCACCACGCCTATTTTTCATTATTCGAATGCTAACTAACAAACCAGCAACCGAAGACGTCTTTTTGCTTCCGGAAACTTTTGAGATGGGTGTAACTGACATATTTACCAATTCGTGGTTATAAACATCTATCGGATGACCGGTTAAAAATAACCCCAAAGTATCTTTCTCTCCGTCTAACCTCTCTCGGCTCGTATAAGGCCTCACCGCATGGTTTTTTTTAAATTTCTTAGTGTCATCCTGTGACGCAAGCGAATCACCGAAGATATCGGAAATGCCACTAATTTTATTATGCAGATTCTGTTCAGATAATTTAATAGCCTCTTCTGAGGATTCCATGAGAATGGCTCTTCGATGATTAATCTCGCCTTGACTAATCTCATCAAGAGCACCAGCGCGAATTAAAGCTTCTAAAACCCGTTTATTTACTTTGCGAGAATCTACTCGATCACAAAAATCAAAAATATCGCGAAAAGCCCCTCCATCTCGCCGCGAATCAACTATGTTTGCCACGGGGCCAGCGCCCACACCTTTTATCGCGCCCAATCCATAAAGAATTTCCTTTTGACTATTTACGCTGAATTGGAAGTCACCCTTGTTAACATCTGGCGGCAGCAAAACAATACCTAGATGGCGACACTCCTCTATAAAACTTACGACCTTATCAGTATTGTCCATATCTGATGAGATACTTGCCGCCATGAACTCCGAGGGATAATGCGTTTTTAGCCATGCAGTCTGATAGGCAATCAAAGCATAAGCAGCTGAGTGCGATTTATTAAACCCATATCCCGCAAATTTCTCCATAAGTTCAAAAATATTAGCCGCTAATCTTTTTGTAAAACCCAAGCGTTGGGCGCCTTCAAGAAAACTCTCTCGCTGTTCTGCCATTTTAACGACATCTTTTTTTCCCATGGCGCGTCGCAACAAATCTGCCTTACCCAAAGTGAACCCACCCATCACTTGAGCTATTTGCATAACTTGCTCCTGATACAAAATTATCCCATAGGTTGATTCTAAGCATTGTTTTAGGCAATCATGTTGATACTGAGGATGCGGGTAGCTAATTTTAGCCCTACCCATTTTCCTGTCAATAAAATCATCGACCATTCCAGACTGAAGAGGTCCAGGACGAAATAATGCTACCAGCGCAACAATATCCTCAAATCGATCAGGACCGAGCTTACGGATCAACTCTTTCATTCCGCGCGATTCCAATTGAAAAACTGCTGTGGTATCCCCGCTTTGCATTAGCTTGTAAGTATCAGAATCATCGAGGGGTATATGTTGTAACATCACCGGGTGTTCATCTACGCTTTTTGAGTCATTTATCATAGACAGCGTCCAATCAATGATCGTAAGTGTCCTCAGACCAAGAAAATCGAACTTTACTAAACCAACGTCTTCAACATCATTTTTGTCAAAATGTGTAACTCTAGCACCTCCTCCCTCATCGCAATATATTGGAGAGAAATCGATAATCTTGGTAGGCGCTATTACGACGCCACCTGCATGTTTTCCGCAATTCCTTATTATTCCCTCCAACTTTAGCGCCAACGACCATATCTCTTCGACATCAGAGTCTTGTTCAATCCACTCACGAAGCATTTTTTCTTTCGTATAAGCTTTTTCAAGCGTCATCCCCACCTCAAAGGGAATCATCTTAGAGAGTCGGTCTGCCAAGGAATATGACTTTCCCTGCACTCTAGCAACATCTCTTACTACAGCTTTTGCCGCCATCGTGCCGAAAGTAACTATCTGAGAGACAGAATCCTCACCATATCTGTCTGCAACATATGCAATGACTTTATCACGGCCATCCATACAAAAATCTATATCAAAATCAGGCATAGAGACACGTTCAGGGTTCAGAAACCGCTCAAATAATAGGTCGTACATTATCGGATCAATATCTGTAATTTTGAGCGCATATGCTACTAATGAGCCAGCACCGGACCCTCTGCCGGGTCCAACTGGAATTTTCTTGTCCTTAGCCCATAGAATAAAATCCATCACGATGAGGAAGTATCCGGTAAAGCCCATCTCTACAATAATTTGCAGTTCGTTCTTTAATCTCTCTCGATAAATATCTTTTTCGCTCTCCTGAGTAATTTCTATGGATGTCGAGAAGCGGTTCTCAAGTCCTTGTTCCGCGATTTGCACAAAATATTCATTGGCAGTCATTTTTTCGGGAACGGGGAATTCGGGTAAAAATGACTGACCCAATTCCAACTCTATCGTGCAGCGTTTAGCAATCTCAATACTGTTTACGATAGCCTCCGGAATATCGCTAAATAATTCAGACATTTCTTTTGCTGATCGAAGGTATTGCTGATTAGAGTAACGCCTCTCTCGACGAGGATCATCAAGAGTTCGTCCCTCATGGATACAAACTCTCGCCTCATGAGCTTCAAATTCGGAGGCTTTAAGAAAAACAACATCGTTAGTTGCAACAACGGGCTTACTATACTTTTGTGCAAAACTTACAGCTGCATCAATATAAGGATCCTCTCCATAACGCCCAGTGCGCTGCAACTCAATATAAAATCTATTTGGAAAAAAAAACTCGAATTCTTTTAAAAGCTCCATGGCATTATCATCACGTCCAGAAATAAGTGCCTGACCTATACTCCCGTTTACGCCGCCCGATAAAGCAATTAGCCCCTCGCTTCTACCATTAAGCCACTCAAGCTGAATATTAGGTTTACCATGACGTTGTCCCTCTTTGTATGCTAACGAAATTATTTCAGTTAGATTCTTGTACCCAATCACATTTTGTACTAGCAATAAAAGATGAGATTTTTCTCCTCCGTCGTTCCGATTGCTTACTCTGAGGTCGGCGCCCAAAATTGCTTTGACACCGGCGACTTCTGCCTCTTTGTAAAATTTTACTGAAGCGAAAAAATTATTGAAATCCGTAACGGCTACCGCAGGCATATTTTGCTCAACCACATTCTTTATCAGTGGTTTTATTCTTACAAGACTATCCTCTAAAGAATACTCGGTACGTAACCTCAAATGTACAAAAGAGCCTGTCATAAAATCTCTCAAAAACTGAACTTTTAAAGTAGCGAGTTAGCCAAAAGTTACCTCAAAATCTATAAATAATTCACCAAAATCATCTGACCGGACTTTTTGTTGTATCTCAAACTAAAGTTGATTCTATAAAATGAATTAAAAAAAGCAAATGAGTAACTGATGTAGGCAGTTATCCATATTTAAGTGGGGCGAACGTATATCTATGGATAGGGCTAGGGCCTAAATCTCTTAATGAGCTCAAATGCGCCCTGGTGCCATAACCCTTGTTAGATGAAAAATTATATCCAGGATATTTTTTGTCATATTCGCTCATTTCTCTATCACGGATTACTTTTGCAACAACTGAGGCTGCACTTATTGAGTCAATAAAGCTATCACCACCGACTATAGATTCACTGCGGTGGGACCATTTTGGTAAAGTATTCCCGTCAACAGCAACGAAATCAGGTTGGACTCTTAGATTACTGACCGCTCGCGTCATTGCGATTAATGTCGCCTGCAAAATGTTTATATCGTCAATCTCATCTGATCCCGCGCGACCGACGCTGTAGCACACAGCGCGCTCGATTATCTCGGGATAAAGTAATAGCCTACGAGACTCTGTCAACCGCTTAGAATCTGCCAAACCCATTATTTTTTCATTCGCGGGAAGTATTACTGCCACAGCCAAAACGTGACCAGCCAAAGCCCCTCTACCAACTTCATCCACTCCCGCTAAATATTTGCACCATTTTGGAGGCACCCATGCTTTTATCATTGTATAAGCTCTTCAATGGCCCTTGCCGCCAACATTCCGGAGTCCAATCTCAATGTGTCATGCAGAGCTAGAAAATCCTTTTCGAGATTATCGTCAAATTGACCATTGATTAGTGCTAAGACTGCGGCGCTCAAATTTTCAGATGTCGCAGCGTCCTGTATAAATTCTGGAACTAACAACTTGTTTGAAAGTAAATTGGGAAGCGCTATATAAGGAGTTTTTACCACTCGCGACAATATCGCAAAGGTCAACATCCCTAAACGATAACTCACCACCATTGGTTTTTTTAAGAGCATTGCCTCAAGAGTAGAGGTGCCAGAGGTCAGTAATACAGCATTAGATGCCTCCACAGCCTGTCGTGCTCCCAAAAGCATAATTTTTATGTATGGTTGTGCTCTCCGACTCAATATTTCTTTAAGTTGTTGGTATCTATGTTCATTTGAAGCGGGAACTAGGACCAAAAGATCTTGTTTTTCTGCAAAAATATTTGCCGCAACATCAAAAAATAGCTGTGCCATCAATTTGACTTCAGCTTCTCTACTACCCGGCATCAGGGTAAGCACCGGAATTTCGGTTGGCAAACTCAAGATCGACCGTGCTGCGCCCATATTTGGAAATCTAGGAAATTTTGATGCGAGCGGATGTCCTACATATTGCTCTCGAACACCATTCTTCCGATAAAATTCATTTTCAAATGGAAATAAAGTCAGCATTAGGTCAACGCCTCGCTTTATCTTGCTAATGCGTCCTTGCCTCCATGCCCAAACCGACGGACTGACATAGTGCACTGTTCTAACGCCGCATAAGTGAAGCTTATATTCTATCTCAAGATTAAAATCTGGGGCATCGATTCCAATATAGGCTAGAGGTTTCTGAGTCTGGTATCGTGCTATAAGTTTTCTGCGTATTGACAGCAATTCTCTTAAACGTCTGAAGGGATCCCAGAAGCCCATTACTGAAAGTCGCTCTATATCATAGTGCGACAAAAAACCCTCAGCTTGCATCAAAGGGCCTCCAATACCCTCAAACCTCGCGCTTGGATATCGAACCTTTAGACAACGTATTAGATCGGCGCCCAATAGGTCACCAGAGTCTTCGCCAGCTACCATTGCAAAGAAAAGGTCCTGCATAAGTTATCGAATAATACCTCTGGTGGAGTTGCGAATTGAATCAATAAACTGAGTGATAATGATATCTTTTGACAGGTTACTAATCTCCTCAATTGCCTCCCCAACAAGCAAACCTCTGCGGTATAGAATTTTGTAGGCCCTATTAGCTAATGCGATTTGTGAAGACGAGAACCCCCTCCGTTTTAATCCCTCACGATTTATAGTGCGCGGCTCTGCAGGACTTCCGAATGCAGTTACAAAAGCTGGTACATCATGATAAATAAAGGCACTCGGCCCGATAAAACAGTGTGCTCCAATATTTACACGCTGGTGCACCAACACATATCCCGAGAGGATCGCCCAATTCCCCACAAGCACATGACCAGCCAAACTTGCGTTATTAACAAAAATAGCATTGTCACCAACCACACAGTCATGTCCTATATGCGCGTAAGCCATTAATAAATTATTGTTACCGATTATAGTCTCGCCACGATCCTGCACAGTACCACGGTGAATTGTGACGCCCTCACGGATAACGTTATTATCACCGATCAATAAGCGTGTAGGTTCGCCGCCATACTTTAAATCGGGTGTATCCTCACCAACGGACGCGAATTGAAAAACTATATTTTCTCGACCGACAATTGTAGGACCTTTAATTACGACATGCGGGCCAATTACGCACCCCTCACCTATCGTCACGTCGGGTCCGATAAAGGTCCATGGTCCAATTTTTACATTTTTTCCGATCAGTGCAGACGGGTCGATAATCGCCGAAGGATCAATCACGCTATCTAATCTCGATATCTGTAGGCACACAGCAGTTCAGCTTCACTTGCCAACTTATTACCAACCTTAGCGGTAGTGCGAAAGCGCCAAATATCACGTTTGACAGAAATTACCTTCGAACTCAATAATAATTGATCTCCCGGAACTACCGGAAGTTTAAATCGAACATTATCGACTCCTGCGAATAAATATAGCATTCCATCATCTACTTTTTGGCTCGAGGAAAAAAAACCAAGTATCCCCGAAATTTGCGCCATCGCCTCTAAAATGATTACTCCAGGCAAAATAGGCGTCCCGGGGAAATGACCATTAAAAATATTCTCATTTATTGAGACATTTTTAAATCCGCTTATATGCTCATCCTTTACCACATCTGTCACCCTGTCTACCAAAAGCATGGGATAGCGATGAGGGAGAAGAGCCATTATTTCATTAATATCCATAAAACCCTTATCAATTATTTGTCCTTCATTTTGGAAAATGCCTACCGAACAACATTAGTCTTTCCCTTTTTCAACCTTTTGCACACGGTGATGGATTTTTTCCAATTTACCAAAGTTCACAGAACACCGCCGCCATTTAAACGATTCCATTAATGGGAATCCTGAAGACGAGTAAGAACCAGACTCTTTTATGGATTTAGTAACGGTGGTACGAGCGGTCAGATGAACATTGTCCGCAATTTCTAAGTGTCCCAGCACAGCAGAATTACCTCCGAAGATACAATTGGCTCCGATAATCGTGCTCCCCGCAACTGCCGCATAAGCCGCCATAGCAACGTTATCTCCAATAGACGCGTTATGAGCAATATGAACATGATCATCAATAATGACTCCATAGCCCACTACCGTATCATCGAGAGCCCCTCTATCAATAGTACTATTAGCGCCAATCTCAACCCTATCCCCAACTGTGACCCCTCCATTTTGATAGATCTTTTCCCATCTGCCTGCACCATCAGAGGCAAAACCAAAACCATCCGCACCAATCACTGCCCCGCTATGTACCTTGACATTACGTCCCAGCTTTACATCATGATAAAGAGTTACATTATCAGCAATATAACAGTTGCTACCTAATGAACATCGCTCTCCAATACAGGTGTTCGCGCCAATATAACAATTCTCACCGATCATCACATTAGCACCAATAACAGAGTATGCACCGACAGAGGATCCTGAAGCGATATAGGAGTTACTCGCAATTACCGCAGAGGGATGTACAGTACCTGTATTCATTGGTGCGTGAGAGAACCATCTGGATAATTTCGCATAACTTAGATACGGATCCCCACTCAAAAGACACGCTCCCCCGAAATACTGACAGTGCGCTGGTCGCAAAATCATAGCTGTCGCTTTACAATCCGCCAAAAGCGACATGTACCGTTGTTTTGCCAAAAATGAAATATCTCCAGCAACAGCTTTACCAATTCCACTTATCGAATGAATAATCGCGTCTTCAGGACCAACTAATTCTAACTCCAAGAATTCGGCAATATCTTTCAGCCGATAACTAAACGGCATGAGAATTTTCCTAGGGAGCAGAAGAATCTTCGATAGGAGCGGCTTTATTCATAAGATCAACCACCTTAGCCGTAATATCGAGTTTCGGGGAAAAATGAATGATAGCCTCTCTTCTAAGGACCAAAGTGATCTCCTCAGCTTCAATGACGAGCTTTAAAGCGGCTACAGTCTTCGGTTGGAATTCCTGAACGATGGACTGCTGAATTTGTTGTGTCTCAGCTTGATACTTTCGACCCGCTAACTCATAATCTGCTCGAGCATATTCTCTCTTCTTGTTATGGGCAGCTGTTTCCTCTTTTGACCAAGTGAGACGTTTAGACTCCGCCTCCTTCTCTAATCCCTGAAGGTCTGCAGCTAAACCTTCAATCTTCGCTTTTAAGGCAACGATATCGGATCTCTCGAGCGCACTTTTAATTCGAGCTTGCGCCGGTTTGGAGTCCATTATAGCAGTAGAGGCATCGAAGACCGCGATCTTTTCCTCAGCGCAGATTAGATTTGAAAAGCTTAATAAAGCAACCGCCACCAACTGATAACCAGCCTTTAAATTTCGCACAGTACTTCTCCTAACTAATATTAAAATTGATTTCCAAGAGAAAATTGAAAAACTTCGGTTTCATCGTAAATACTCTTATTAAAAGGTTTTGCAATACTGAAAGTTATCGGACCAAATCCACTTAACCAAGTCGCACCAACACCGACGGAATAACGTAGCTCATCAAGTGAGGCTTTAAAACAATTTTTTTGTACACTGCCATCCTCATAAATCGCACACTTCGAATTAAAAATATTTCCAACATCAACAAAAAACGAAGGCTGAACAGATCGTTGGTCTTTAACAAACGGTAGAGGAAAGATTATCTCAGCTCCAAATTCTACTTGAACATTACCTCCTATGGGATCTGGGTCATCATAATATATGCTCATCTCACTAGGATTATCTTGCGGTCCAAGCGTATTTCGCTTAAAACCTCGAACTGAGCCAAAACCGCCACCATAGAAATTCTTGAAAAATGGTAGTTGTGTGGTACCACCATAGGAGTCGCCATATCCTAAATCACCGCGGATTTTCAAAGTCAGAAATCTTGTTAAACCTCTAAGGTACTGACCCGAGTAAGTAAACTTGTAATACTCAAGACCAGATCCCGGTACCGATACATCAACGCCGAGCCGTTGCGATGTGCCTCGGGTTGCAAAAACGCCCCGATTCAGCGTAGATCGCACCCAATTTACATTGAAATTTAACGTGTCAAAGTCAGTCCCATTATCATCCACAAATTTTTGAATTTCAGTTGATGCATAACTGCCAGTTTTCAGAGCCAAGTTTTCATACCCAAAACCGAAACCGATGCGCTCAACCTCGGAAACTGGATAACTCCAGTTAACATTCGCTCCAAAACTATTAGTCGAGAAACTCGCTACATTAATCTCATCATAATTTGTCTCTCGACCAAAAAAAGAGTAGCCCACGCCTACTCCGTCCACAGTAAAATAAGGTTCGTTGTAATTAAAACTCAGAGAGGTCTGATAACGGCTTCTATTTACACCAACCCCGACTTGTTTTCCCGTCCCAAGAAAATTATTCTCATTCAAATTAGCTCCCAAAATAAGACCCGTCCCTTGCGCGAATCCTAAACTTGCACCCACCGAACCCGAAGGTTGCTCCTCAACAGTATAAACGACATCAATTTGATCATCAGTACCGACTACAGGGATGTTCTCAACTCCCACCTCTTTGAAATAACCGAGACGTTCTAGACGTACTTTCGAAAGCTCGATTAAAGCGTTATTAGCCGACCCTCCCTCCATCTGGCGCATTTCTCGTCTTAAAACCGTATGTGCCGTTTTAGTATTACCCCGAAATTCAATACGTCTAACATATGCGCGTTTTCCTGGCTTGACAAAAAAGGTAACGGTAGCAGTTTTCTTTTCCTCATTTATCTCTGGATAGCCCTTCACCTCAGCAAAAGAATAACCCTGATTGCCCAAAAGTTTCGTTATGTATTCGCTGGAGGTTGTCATGAGTGCTTGGGAAAAAACCATACCCTTCCGCGACATAATCAGCTGTCGAATCTGTTCCTCTGATATTTTTAATTCGCCAGCAAGTTCAACTGAGTCGATTGTGAAAGGTTCTCCTTCAATGATATTAATTGTTATGTAGATAGAGTCTTTATTTGGGCTAATAGACACCTGTGTACTTTTAATCTCAAATTTCAAATATCCCCGGTCTAAGTACCATGATTCTAAAGTTTCTAAGTCTCCCGATAGTTTTTCCCGAGAATACTTATCATCGCTAGTAATCCATGATAACCACCCAGTTTTGCGCTGCTCAAATTGATCTAAAAGTTCATCATCTGAAAAAATTTTGTTCCCGATAAAATTAATGTGTCGAATTTTGGATACATCTCCCTCATCTATGTTTATGTTTATGATTATTCTATTTCTCGGTAATTCTTTGACCTCAGTTTCCACTGTCGCCCCATAGCGTCCCTGAGCGACGTACTGTCGTTGCAATTCCTGTGTCATACCCTCTAGAATAACCTGACGAAAAATCTGACCCTCAGCGAGCCCATTATCGCGAAGCGCAGTCAAAAGTTGTTCACTTTCGATTGCCTTATTGCCGTCCAAGTTAATCGCTGAAACCGCTGGTCGTTCTCTCAACCCAATTACTAGGATGCTCCCATCTCGGGCTATCACAATATCTGAAAAGTATCCGGTGCGGAATAATGCCCTAATAGAATTCCTTATCGTCCTTTCGTCTACCACATCCCCGACCTCAATCGGGAGTGCCGCAAAAACAGAGCCCGCGGAAACCCTCTGCAAACCCTCTATCCTTATGTCGTCAACAACCAACGACTCTGATAAAGAAAAAAACGATATCGACGCTAAATAAGTAATGAGTGCCATTACGTAACTGACTTTACAAGTTTTTACTAACAAACTAACACCCTTGAAAAACAAGTGACAACATCAAAACAAAACTCTACTCAAATCGTTAAATGTTGCCAATAACATTAAACTTACAAGCATTGCAAAGCCAATTTTATAGCTCGCAAGTTGAAAAGAATCTGAAACTGGCGAGCCCTTTACAATTTCAATAACGAAATACATCAAGTGCCCACCATCCAGCACCGGAATTGGTAACAGGTTCATTACACCCAACATTATACTGAGAATTGCCACAAATCGGACAAAATTGTCAAGTCCGGCACGACCAGACTCACCGGCAACCTTCGCAATAGTAATAGGACCACTCAAATTTTTTGTTGATAACTCACCAATCAGTAACTTTCCTAAGGACTTTACAATAAAAATACTATAATTCGCCGTCTCTTCTAGGCTTCGTCGGAGAGCACTCCACGGAGTATGCTGGTGACGAAAAACATACTCATCCGGATATTTGCCGCGCGGAGCCAGATGTACTCCTATTTGACCCAAGAGATCTCCGTTACGATCCACCACATCAGGAACTACGGTAATAATTTTCGTTAACTCACCGCGAAGAATTTTGAGGTTAATCTCTTTTTGAGGATTACTTGCTATTATGTTGACAAAAAAATCAACGCTGGTTACCGGCTTACCATTAACCATTAATATCTCATCCCCCATCATCAACCCTGCGCGATTTGCTGCACCATCTCCAGCCACTTCCGCAAGTTTTAACCCTTGGAACTCGTAATCGGGGGCTATCCCAAGTGCACGCAATGGGACTGGCTCAACAGAATCTCGCAGCCATTTATTAATATTTATAGTCAACTCAGTCGTTAGATTGGAGTCCGGCAACTTCACAGTGATATTAATATCACCCGATTTTCCAATAAAATTAAAAAGTTCTTTTGATACGCTACTCCAACTCGTAGTCTCTTTTCCACCAACCTTAATTATTTTCATTCCGGAATCGAACCCCGCTATCTGCGCTTGAGATTTTGGCGTTATGTCCCCAATTACCGGCTCTACCCCTACATCACCAGAAAGAAATAGTACCCAAAAAAGTAGCACTGCTAAAAGAAAATTTGCTAAAGGTCCTGCACTCACGATTGCTATACGACCCCAAACACTTTGACCCCTAAAAGTATGCGGTTTATCCTCATTACTAATCTCAGAGTCTCGGTCATCGAGCATCTTTACGTATCCACCAAGCGGTAATGCCGCAATGACGAATTCAGTACCCAAACGATCATGCCATCTGAACAATGGCGTCCCGAAACCAATAGAGAATCGTTCTACCTTAACTCCACAGCGACGAGCCACCCAAAAATGTCCGAATTCGTGTATTGTAACCAACACACCCAGTGAAATAAAAGTATATAAAATTGTCTCTAAAATTTGCATATTAGCTCTGGATTTTACACACGCGAGCCTCGCTTATGGAACGAGCTCTTAAGTCCGCCTCTTCAACGGCCTCTAGCGATCGGAGCTCGGAGAAACTATATGTATTCATAAGATATTCGACAACTTCTGAAATTTGATTGAAACTAATCCGAAAATTAAGAAAAGCGGCTACCGCGACCTCATTAGCCGCGTTTAAGGCAGTTGGAGCGTCTCCACCGACTCTTGACGCCTCATAAGCTAAACGCAAGCAAGGGAAATTATAGTCGTCTGGCTCAGAAAACTCCAGTTTGCCAATTGATCTCATATCTAATGCATCTACTCCTGATTCTATCCGATCCGGCCATCCCAGCGCATGAGCTATTGGAATGCGCATATCTGGATTACCGAGTTGGGCAAGTACTGAGCCATCCGCGAAATGCACAGCAGAATGCAAGATACTTTGAGGATGGAGAACGACCTCAATACAGTCTGTAGGTAAGTCGAATAAAAAACTGGCCTCAATTACTTCTAATCCCTTGTTCATAAGGGTTGCCGAGTCAATAGATACCTTTTTACCCATTTTCCAATTTGGATGCGCGCAAGCCTGCGATGGTGAGACGCCTTGCATTTTATCTAAATTCCAGCCTCGAAAAGGCCCTCCCGATGCCGATAAGGATAATTTAAGTACTCCCCCATATCCCGTTTTGGAATAATCAAGCGGGAGACATTGAAATATTGCGTTGTGCTCGCTGTCTATCGGTAAAATCGTAGCTTTACCAGCAGCAGCCGCGCGCATCATCACCGGTCCAGCCATAACTAACGACTCTTTATTGGCAAGCAAAACTTTCTTTCCCGACTGAATGGCTGCTAGAGTTGGCCTAAGCCCAGCGCTACCGACTATCGCTGCGACTACTATGTCGATGTAAGAATCACTAAGAATTTCACATAATGATTCGACACCAAAAACTACTTTTGTTGAGCATTGCAGCTTCTTTAATCTTTCGGAAAGTTTTTGCGCGGTCTCTTTAAGAGTGACTACAGCAAAAAGTGGTTTGTACAACTTGCATTGTTGTGCTAACAGCTCAAAGCTTGAGTCGCAGGAAAGTGCCGCTAATTTGAATTTACTACGATTCCTACCAATAACGTCTAGGGTACTGGCACCTATACTGCCCGTAGAACCCAAAACGACAACATTCTGACGCATTTATATCGGACGCATCAAAACGCAAATTGAATAAAATGGTAAAACAACCACAAGTCCGTCGACACGATCGAAAATACCACCATGCCCCGGTAATAAACATCCACTATCTTTCAATCCAGTGTTACGTTTGAACATACTCACGAATAGATCTCCAAAAACCGAGAGAAAAACTGCGAAAAACGCAATAAAAAAATAAAACTTTAAGTCAATTGAACTCTGACCAAAAACATTAAAAAAAAGACATAATGGAAGTTGGAGTACAAGCGCGCAAATGACGCCCTCTCTTGTCTTGCCCGGGCTTATGAGTGGTGCTAACTTTTTTTTGCCAAAATATCTGCCTCCAAAATAACCACCTATATCTGCAAAAACCACAATTCCTGTGCCTAATAAAAGTAGCTCTTTTCCATTTGGTAAAGCTAAAATACAAATTATGGCAAGCCAAGCAAAACAAAGAAGTAGTAGCCCGATAACGGCCCATGAATATCTATATGAAAGCACCAACGATGAGTGCGGATAACCATTCAAAATCAGCATATTAAAGAACCAAAACAAGCTGCTAAATAGCAAAATTTTTTGACTTATAACTAAATTGATATCACCAAAGAAATTCACTAGTGCCCCTGTCACCGATAGTCCTATAAACTGAATTACCAAAAGTAATGTCACCATTATTGGTGAAGTGACCCCAGTTAACCTTATCCATTCCCATCCAGCCAACATCATAATAGGGACGAGTAGACCGGCAAAGTAGTTATGCGATAGAAAATACAAACTTGTGGAGAATAGCGCGAAAAGCACTAGCGCGGTGAGCACCCTATGTCTCAACATAAAATGACTCAACTTCCCTTTCAGTGAGCTTCTCAGCTTTACGCCTCCCAAAACGACGTTTTCGGGAATAATATTCCGCTACCGCTTGATCTAGTTCATCTTCTCCGAAATCTGGCCAATATTGATCACTCACTAAAAATTCCGTATAGGCCAACTGCCAAAGAAGAAAATTACTTATCCGCTCCTCACCACCCGTGCGAATACATAAATCGGGATCAGAAATTTCCTTCATTTGCAGATTATTGGCAATGGTTGACTCTGTAATATCCTCTAAACGCAACCTGCCTTCATTTACCTGATTCGCTACAATCCGCGCGGCTTCTGTGATGTCCCATCGACCTCCATAATCAACACAAAGAATTAACCTTAAAGTGCCATCTAGTGTAATCTTCTCCGCCTCAGCAATTAATTCACACAAGCTACTATCGAAATTTGATTTATTCCCCACCACTGTAAGTCTGACGCCATCATCGCGTAGTAACGGTGCTTCTCTCTTTAAATAATGAGAAAAGAGTGACATCAACCCCGACACTTCGTGATTTGGCCTAAACCAATTTTCACTTGAAAATGCAAAGAGACTTACAATCTCGATACCCTGTTTTTTTGAGGCTCTTAAGATATCTCTTATACGCTCGACTCCAGCGGTGTGCCCTTCAAGCGAGTCAAGCCCGTTATCGCTAGCCCAGCGATTATTACCGTCCATTATAATCGCTAAATGACGCAGTGGGTACTTCGATTCCTGCGACTGATTTAACTTCATAAATTTAAACCTTTGAGGCTCTATATTTCCATCAGATCTCGTTCTTTGGAAACCAATAATTGTTCAACTTTTGAAATATGCAAATCAGTAATTTTCTGAACTTCATCCTGCCCTTTCCTAACTTCATCTTCAGTGATTTCAGCAGCTTTTTGGAGTGTTCTAAACTTTGAAATAATATCTCTTCGAATATTCCTAATTGAAACTCTGCTTTGTTCAGCTTCGGATTTCGCCTGTTTCGTGAATATTTTACGAGTTTCCTCTGTCAAGGCGGGTAACGGAATTCTAATGACCGACCCAGATGTGGATGGATTAAGTCCTAAATTGGACCGCATAATAGCTTTCTCAATCTCAGGAACTAAACTTCGATCCCATGGGGTCACCGATAGAGTTCGGGCATCCTCGACTGATATCGAAGACGCATGAGACAGCGGAGTTTCAGTTCCATAACAGTCTAAGCTGATGCCGTCTAATAATTTTGGATGAGCTCGGCCGGTGCGAATCCTACTAAATGACATTACTAAAGCCTCTAACGCTTTCACCATACGGCTAGTTGCCTCGTCCTCTAGAGTTTTAGTCACAATAACTCAACCTTCTTCAATGAGCGTTCCAACATTGCCGCCCATAACTAAGTTAAGCAATGCCCCTGGCTTTCCCATACGAAAAACCCGCAGAGGCATACCATGTTCTCGACACAGACATATTGCAGTAAGATCCATAACTCGAAGCTTTTTGTCAAGCACTTCGTCGTATGTTAGCTGATGATAGAGGATGGCGGTTTTATCCAAAAGTGGATCTGCAGAGTAAACTCCGTCGACACGAGTCGCTTTCAAAACTACATCCGCACCTATCTCAATTCCTCTCAAGCAAGCAGCCGAATCGGTTGTGAAAAATGGATTCCCAGTGCCGGCCGCAAAAATCACTACGTCTCCGTCTTTGATGTACCTCATTGCCCGACGCCTATCATAATGCTCTACCACGCCGCTCATTTGTATTGAGGACATAACATGAGAAGCAATATTGGTCCGCTCTAACGCATCGCGCATCGCTAATGCATTCATCACGGTAGCCAACATGCCCATATGATCGCCCGTAACCCTCTCCATTCCAGCGGCACTCAATGCCGCTCCCCTAAACAGGTTGCCGCCACCTATAACAAGTCCAACTTGCACACCTATTCCCACAAGCTGTCCTATCTCAAGCGCCATTGTATCAAGAATTTTAGGATCGATCCCAAACCCCTCTGGACCCATCAAAGCCTCTCCACTGACTTTTAATAAGATCTTTTGATAGTTTTTACTACTATTATGTTTTTGCACACGCAAATCTCTTATTCAATTAGCCAACACTCTCAACTTGTGCCGCAACCTCTGCCGCGAAATCCACCTTTTGTTTCGAAATTCCCTCTCCAACTTCAAAACGAGTAAATGAAGTGACTTCTGCATTCGCTTCCGCTACCAACTGACCAATTGTTTTTTCTGGATCTTTAACAAAAGGCTGGTCAATGAGACTACTTTCTTTCAAAAATTTGGCGACTCTTCCCGCAACCATCTTTTGCACAATTTCTTCGGGCTTACCACTATTTCGCGCTTGTGCCAAATAAATATCTTTCTCAGCTGAAAGGACAGATTCCGACATTTCATCCGATCTAACAACCGCGGGATTAACTGCAGCAACATGCATAGCTACTTGGCGCGCAAGTTCAGCACTACCATCGGTTAATCCCACTACAACCCCTATACGACGATTACTATGCAGGTAGGAACCGACCACTGGGGCCTTTATTGACTTCACGCGTCTAAGAAGAATATTTTCACCAATCTTCTGAATTAAAACGTTCCGCTTCGACTCTAAATTACTATTGGCTAACAGCGCATCAACGTCAGTTTCTCTAGTATCATAAGCTGTTTCAAGAACAACCTTAACAAATTCTTGGAAATTATCATCGCGAGCAACGAAGTCAGTCTCACTATTTACCTCTATAATTACGCCAAAATCACCCGAACTGACAACTCCGACTGAACCATCAGCAGCTGTTCTCGAAGCTTTTTTTGCTGCTTTAAGACCACTTGACTTCCGTAAGGATGCAATTGCGTCATCGATATCACCATTTGACGCCACCAGCGCACGTTTGCACTCCATCATACCCAATCCAGTACGTTCTCGAAGCTCTTTCACTAGTAATGGTGTTACTAATTTTGTCATCAAGCACCTCCCTAAACAAAGTAAAAAAAGGGGCAACTGCCCCTTTTAATTGAATTGAACCCGTTCACATCGAAACTTCTTGTTCTGAAATAATTTCCGACTCGCTAATCTTCAAAGGTTTTTCTTCGGCAGTGATCTTAGAATCTCCTCCCTCTGCCTCGGATATCTCTATAAAATGGTCTACAGATATAGCTTGCGCAGACTTTTCCTTTCCAACCAGTACAGAATCAGCAACTGACGCTGAATATAATTTTATTGCCCTTATAGAATCATCATTTCCCGGAATTATGTAATCAACCCCATCAGGATCGCTATTGGTGTCAACAATTCCTATCACGGGTATTCCTAGCTTGTTGGCCTCTTTAATAGCTATTCGTTCGTGATCAACATCTACCACAAACAACATATCTGGAAGGCCATTCATATCTTTTATGCCGCCGATCGAATTTTCCAACTTAGCTTTCATCCTCGCACGCAACAGCACTTCTTTTTTTGTGAGTTTATCGAAAGTACCATCTTGCTCCTGTGCCTCTAAATCACGATATCGACGGATCGAGGCTCGGATAGTTTTATAATTAGTTAGCATCCCCCCTAGCCAGCGATGACTTACGTATGGCATTGAACAGCGCTCCGCTTGCTCTTTAACAATTTTTTGAGCTGCTCTTTTGGTTCCAACAAACAAAATTTCATTACCACGCGAAATTGCTTTCTCGACTATGTCGAGGGCTTCGTTAAACGCAGGCACGGTGTGCTCTAAATTAATGACGTGGACCTTGTTTCGAGAACCAAAAATGTATTTGCTCATTTTTGGGTTCCAGAACCTTGTTTGATGTCCGAAGTGGACGCCAGCTTGCAACATATCCTTCATGGTTACTGTTGACATGAGAAATTCCTTGGTTCGGGTTTGCCTTCCGCTTGCCCCAACAGTTAACTTTCAATTCAAGTTTCAGTGAAACCCAAAGTGAGAGCACCCTAACTGTTGTGTCGACAAACGTTCGTATTTTATACTACAACATCTAATTGAAGCGTACTTTTCTTCGCCCGGCTTTATATCATAAACACGACACATAGTGAAAGGGCAAATTAACGATAAATCCGTCTCAGATATACAAAATAAAATGAATAAATTTTTATGCTGCTTATCTTTCTATTTTTGCAGCAAAAAGTAACGCTTTAATGTAGATGAGGAGTTACAATTATAGTGATGCCAAGCCGTAAACCGAGGATAGCATGGCGGTAACTATTAAATCAGAAGATGAAGTTAAACAGATGCGTATCGTATGCCGCCTCGCGGCAGAAGTCTTGGAAATCGTGGAAAAACATGTGCGTCCTGGGACGTCTACAGAGGCTCTAAACGATATCTGTCATGAACACATCGTACAAAACCAGAGAGCGATATCAGCATGCCTTGGATATCGGGGTTTTCCGAAGTCTATATGCACCTCTGTGAATCAAGTAGTTTGCCATGGCATTCCCTCTGAAAAAAAAATTTTGCGAAGTGGAGACATAATTAATATCGATATAACAGTGCTGAAAGATGGATGGCATGGAGACACAAGTCGTATGTTTTTAGTTGGAGAGGTCGCGAGTTTTGCAAAACGATTAGTAGAGATCTCACAGGAGTGCTTATACAAAGCGATCGATTTGGTGGCGCCTGGCACTAGATTAGGAGATATTGGTCATGCCATACAAGAACATGCTGAGAAAAATCACTATTCGATTGTTCGAGAATACTGCGGACATGGCATCGGAAAGATATTTCATGAGGAACCACAAGTGCTGCACTATGGCTCTCCCAATACTGGGCTCATTCTTGAGGAAGGAATGATATTTACGATTGAGCCAATGCTTAATGCCGGTCGCCACACCACAAAGCTGAAACGCGATGGTTGGACCGTTGAGACAAGTGATGGCCGGCTGTCTTCACAATGGGAACACACCGTCTTGGTAACTGGTTCCGGGTGTGAGGTTTTAACGGCGCGACCTAATGAACCATTGTAGTCACTTAAAATGTCCGCCGATAATAAAAATCTAATTTTTATTAGCCATAGCATGTCTAAAACTGACTGTATAAATATCAACTTTAAAGATCTCTTTAAAAAAGATATCAAAGACGCCAATAAATCCTACGATAAGCGGTTTCATGAGGGAGAGTGCGCTCACCAGCTCGTAAAAGAGCGATCTCAGTTTATGGATCTAATTTTGACTAGAGTGTGGAACTTATATTCATGGCAGTCAAATATTAGTTTACTTGCAGTTGGAGGTTATGGCAGAGGAGAACTTCACCCGCACTCAGATATCGATCTGTTGTTGCTTACCACTGAAGACAGCATCGATAAAGACAATAAAAACATAGAAGAATTTCTTGCATTTCTTTGGGACCTAAACCTTCAAATTGGACACAGCGTCAGATCCATCAACCAATGTGCTAGTGCTGCTAAAAGAGATATTACCATTTTAACAAATCTTTTAGAAACAAGATTAATCATCGGTATAGAGTTAATGCGCAAACGATTACTAGACCAGATAAGGCCCCAGAAACTTTACTCATCCAAAGCCTTTTACCGCGGCAAGCTAAAAGAGCAGAGTGAACGATACCGAAAACATGGTGGAACAGACTACAACCTAGAACCCAATGTCAAAGAGGCTCCGGGTGGTTTGAGGGATATCCAGTTAATCACGTGGATAGCGATATATCACTTCAACGTGTCATGTCGTTCAGATTTGGTTACAAAGAATTTCTTCTTAGAGGATGAATATCACAGGTTGTATCAAGATGAAGAATTTCTTTGGAGGGTTCGGTATGGACTTCACATTATCGCGGGACGACAAGAAGAACGGCTTCTGTTTGACCACCAACGTAAATTGGCGGTATTACTTGGCTACCAAGATAGTGAGGGTAAACTTGGGGTTGAAAAATTTATGCAAAGATATTACCGAACTGTACTCTCCATACGGGGTTTGACAGATGTACTACATCAATATCTAAATGAAGTAATTTATAAAACTAAAACAAATGTCAAAATTAAACCGTTCAATAACTACTTTGTTATTCGTGGAGATCTCATAGATACTGTTTCTGAGTCAATCTTCCACGATCACCCATCTACTATGCTAGAACTCTTTGTAATTCTTGGCGAGAACGACAACATTAACGGAATCAGAGCATCTGTGATTCGAAAGCTACTGCAATCCGCTCACCTTATAGATAAAAAATTTCGATCAAGCAAAGATAATCAAAACCTATTTTTAAGGTTATTAAGGTCCCCATATAAGTTATCGGTGCAGCTCAACAGGATGAACCGTTATGGAATTCTTGGAAAGTACCTTCCAGCTTTCGGCAAAATAATTGGCCAAATGCAGCATGACTTGTTCCATATATATCCAGTTGATGTGCACACCTTAAAGGTAATCGAAAATATTCGACGTCTGGCTCGGCCGGAAGTTGCTAAACGCTTCCCGATACCATCGCATATTTTCAAAAATCTATCCAAACCGGAGCTTCTTGTCATAGCAGCATTATACCATGACATTGCCAAAGGCCGCGGCGGCGATCATTCTAAGTTGGGAGGAGCCGAGGTTGTAAAATTTGCAAAACTACATGAGCTTACACTTGAAGAGGAAGAATTACTTAAGTGGTTAATCGAAAATCATTTGTTGATGTCGGCCGTATCACAACGAGAGGATGTTTCAGATCCAAAAGTAATCGGTAAATTCGCATCAATCGTTGGCAATACCATGCACTTAGATTTTTTATATGTTTTAACCGTAGGAGATATTAATGCTACCAACCCAAATCTATGGACCGAGTGGAAAGGATCGCTGATGCAGAAGCTCTACACGGCAACCAACCGTTATTTAAATCGAGTAAACCTCACTCCAATGGATAAAAATCGTTGGTCAGCGAATGCAAAACAAAAAATCTTTCGTCGTCTGGGTGAAATTGGAATCTCGTCCTCAGCAGCTGAGAGTGTTTGGGCTGAACTCGGATCGGAGTTCTTTCTTCGCGAAACCACAGAGGATATCGTAAGGTATACCTCTGCGATTATTAAAAAATTTCAAGTTAAAGACATCCCAACCTCAAAAAATAACCACATAATTTTACTTAAAAATATCGGTATCGAGGTACCGATCGCAACACAGATCTTCGTGTTCTCGAAAGATATCCAGAATACGCTTGCTGTGATCGCTGCGGCACTCGAAAAACTCGAGCTAAACGTTCAAGACGCGAGACTTCATACGAATGGTAATGGAGATGCTTTTGATGTCTTTTACGTACTTACTTCGGATGGCAAGCCAATTAGTAATGAAAGCCGGTTAAGAGAAAGAATAACGGAGTCATTATCCAGAGCAATCATCAACCCTCAAACTCTTTCTAATGCGCCCAGTCGGAGAACGCCAAGGCGATTAAAGAGTTTCAAACGTAAAACCAAAGCGATCTTCAGCAGTAATCTAGAAAATAATACGACTGTTCTCGAGGTGCTCACTCCGGACAGGCCGGGATTATTGGCACTACTAGCCAGTATATTCTTTCGCTTTAATCTCCGGCTCCTTACTGCTAAAATCTCCACCCTAGGAGAGCAGGTTGAAGATATTTTTTATTTGACCAATTCCAACTACAAGCCGATCAATGATCAAAATGTTTGCCAAGAGCTTTCAAAAACGATTTGTGAGGAACTTGATTCACGTAACCAATAAAATATTAAATTCGCTGCTTAAGCGATGGCCCTTAAGTATTATCTATAATCTACCAATCATTTGAGCTGACAAAATTGAATCCCGCGCTACTTAGATTACAAGAATATCCTTTTGAACGTCTTAAAAAACTTTTGGAACCAGTATCCACAAATTCGAAATTCAAGTCTATAAAGTTTTCCGTTGGAGAGCCGAGGCATAAACCACCCGAATTCGTGCTTCAAGCACTGAGCCGCGCGCGCAACGATCTTGGTCATTATCCAACAATAAAAGGTAGTAATACTCTTAGGGTTGCTGCCGCCGGCTGGCTTGAAAACCGGTATAATCTGACTTCGGGATCGATTGACCCAGATACTCAGATCCTCCCAGTAAATGGGACGCGGGAAGGCATTTTTTCATTCACTCAAGCATGTATAAATCCTAAAAATACTCCGCTAGTCGTTACCTGCAACCCCTTTTATCAGATCTACGAAGGCGCAGCCATTCTTGCTGGAGCCGAACTCTGGTATTTAGACTGCCATGAAGACAATCATTTTCTCCCCGATCTCTCAATGGTACCAGCAAAAATATGGGAGCGCTGCCAGATTTTGCATTTTTGCTCTCCGGGCAACCCAACCGGTTCCTGTATTGGGATTGATCAGATGTGTCTTGCTCTTCAACTCGCCGAAAAATACGATTTCATAATCGTAAGTGACGAGTGCTATTCAGAAATTTACTTTGATGAAACATCACCCCCAATCGGTCTCTTAGATGCATGCAAAATAGTTGGTAATAACGAATTTAAAAGATCCATTATTTTTCACAGCCTTTCAAAGCGCTCGAATTTGCCGGGCCTTCGATCGGGATGTGTTTCTGGTGACCGTGCTCTCATTGAGCAATTTCTACTTTATCGTACTTATCATGGATGCGCTATGTCACCAGCTACGCAAGCCGCATCAATAGCTGCTTGGAGAGATGAATCGCACGTCATTGCAAATCGGAAAAATTATAGAGAAAAATTTGAAAAGGTAACTGCTATTCTCCAGCCTACTTTAGAATTTTTCGTTCCGAGAGCCAGCTTTTATCTGTGGCCAAAAACACCGATCGACGATGTTAAGTTCTGCAGGGATCTATATCAAAGCAAAAATGTAACAGTTTTACCCGGACAGTATATGGGTCGAACAACGTCCTCAGGGAATCCGGGCACGAATAGGATAAGGATGGCGCTTGTCGCGGAATTGGACGACTGTATTGAGGCCGCAGAGCGCATCATTAATTATGTTGAGGGACTCTAGTGCGCAGAGCCGAGCGAGCCATATACATCAAAAAGAAACTCCAGAGCTTGTATCCCGAAACGCCAATCCCACTCAAACACGAGTCTGCATATCAGCTGTTGATCGCCGTACTAATGAGCGCTCAATGTACAGACGTCCGAGTCAATAAGGTAACGCCATATCTCTTCAGTGTAGCAAACAATCCTTTTGATATGATTAAAGTGCCAGTTGACACCATTCATAAAATAATTCGACCGTGTGGCCTGGCCCCTAAAAAATCTCATGCGATTTCGGAGCTGTCTAAAATTTTAGTTCGCTGTCATGGAGGAGAGGTACCGCAAGAAATCGATCAGCTGGAGGCATTACCAGGAGTTGGTCATAAAACCGCAAGCGTTGTGATGTCACAAGCATTTGGCATCCCAGCATTTCCTGTTGATACTCATATCTTTCGCCTCGCTCAAAGATGGGGTCTAACCAAATCAAAAAACGTTACAGGTGCTGAACGTGATCTCAAAAAATCTTTCCCAAAAGACTCTTGGAATTCCCTCCACCTACAAATGATATTTTATGGGCGAGAATTTTGTACAGCGAGAGGCTGTGACGGTAGGGTTTGCGAAATTTGTCGACATTGTTATCCGAACAGAAAAATGGTGTTTGTAGCTCATAAGGCCTGAACTATGCAGCTATACAATTCATTGTTTTTGCTCTGGTGTTAACATCCTGAACTTTGTTATGCTTCTTATTCTTTAGTTTTTAGAGAAAAAACTTTGGCGACGCTGTACGGAATTCATAATTGCAATAAAGTAAGACTTGCTCTCAAATGGCTTAAAAATGCGGGCGTTGGATATAAATTCCATGATTTAAGGAAAGACGGCCTAGAGTATTCAACCATAAATAGCTGGATTCAACGCCGAGATTGGCAAACATTTTTAAATCGTCGGGGACTCACATGGAAGAGGCTGTCTTTAGAAAAACAACAGGAAGTCTCCAAAACTAATGTAGCAGATTTTTTCAGGGCGCAACCAACGCTAATCAAGCGGCCTGTCCTAGATTATGAAGAGACTCTAATAATCGGTTTTAGAGAGGAAAGTTATTCTGCACTATTCTATGGACAGAAAATAGTTCTAAATAATAAGAAAGAGAAGGATATATGAATAAAATTTACAGCTTCGGCATTGGGGTGGGTAGCAAAAATCAGAAAGGCGAGTGGCTGGAGGTTCTGTTTCCTGCTCCCCAGTTTAATCCTGATCCTGAGATTAGTGAGGTTTTAATGGCAGTCCTTGGTGACCGGACCGTGGACATCGAGCTGAATAATAATCAGGTTATTGCGTTAGAATCCGCATTAAGAACCAGCGGAGACACGCTAATTGCTGATAGCCTCAGGATGCTATCAGCCTCTGATCGACCTCTCGTTGCAGTAATGTTAATCGGTGATGAGGCACCAACGTCCGTTCCTCAGGCATATCTTAAGCTACAACTCCTGTCACATAGACTTGTCCGACCCCACAACACGAACATAGATGGAATATTCACTACCCTAAAAACTATTGCTTGGACAAGCGCGGGGCCTATTGATGTGGAAGAGCTAGCCAGCCGAACTGTGGAGGCGAAACTCAGAGGTCAGATATTATCAGTAAACTGTATAGATAAATTTCCAAGGATGGTTGATTATATCGTTCCGTCTGGTGTGCGAATAGCTGATGCATCTCGAGTAAGATTGGGTGCTTACCTTGGAGAGGGCACAACGGTGATGCATGAAGGATTTGTTAATTTTAATGCTGGTACGATAGGGCCAAATATGGTGGAGGGTAGAATTTCAGCCGGCGTTTTATGTGGATCAGGTTCTGACATCGGCGGAGGCGCCTCAATAATGGGCACCTTATCGGGCGGTGGTAATATGGTCATATCACTCGGTTCGCAATGCCTGTTGGGGGCAAATTCTGGACTGGGGATACCCCTCGGAGATCGATGCACAATTGAGGCGGGTCTTTACGTTACTGCGGGTACCAAGGTAGTTACCATTAACACTGATGGATCTGAAAGTGCAGCGATTAAGGCGAATGAACTCTCACATAAAGATGACCTGCTATTCAGGAGAAATTCGATAAGTGGGAGAGTCGAATGTCTGACAAATTATAATGCCATCCAACTAAATAAAGCTCTCCACGCATCAAACTAGAGGTTTAAAGCATCACTTCACTATTTTTTCGGATCATATCATTCTAATTCTATGAGTGAGTATCTTTTAAGTTCCAACAGCTAGCTGTTTAAAAAAAACGTTCATTGGAAAGCCCCCCCAGGCAGCTTTGCCTTAATCACTTTGGTTTTGTGGCATAGAACAGGGTGGACACGGTCTTCCTACCACATACACTAACGCGGCTGATGGCTACTACCTTCGTATCATCCGGGCCATTGGCGCTTAAAGGAAAATCAATCGGTAATCAAGCGTACTATCCGTAAAACTCCAAATTTTAAAGCTCCGTGTCTCCCGACCCATATCCAACAATATCGCTAACATCAAGTGTCCTACTCGACTGATACGAAAGCTCAACTTCATAGCCACTTCGCATAATCAAGCCGATACTAAGCCAATCGAGTCGGTTTATCACCTCAGCTCTAACGGCATAACTTTCACTGGTCCGTTTATTTTGATGGCCCATAGAGAAGTAGGACACATTTACCTTACCTCTTCCGTACAAATATGCACATTTTGTCCTAATGGACATACTGTCATCCACATAAAAAAGTACGATGCTCAACTACATGCATGGACGTAGGCGACGCCCGACACGTACCCTTAAGAGACTCCTAAAAAAATAACAATCGTAGTAGGTAAAGAGTAATCAACTGACCCGTTTCCTTTACCCGGTCTTCGCTCAAAGCTATGTTCAGAAACCTTTCGTTTGGGGCCCTCTAGCATTGAACGTTATCGCGGTCCCATTACGTGGTCCGAGGATGTTTACCGTTGGACCGACTTCAGGAAAAATACCACAAGCAAACAGCGCTGCGCCAAATTAACGCATGCTAACATTAGAATGTGATAACTTGCCGGTATTTGAGTGTAAGGAATTTAAGGGAGTACGGACTATTCATGCTAATTATGAAATTATATTTTCAGCAATCATAGCCGCGAAATCACCTAATAGAGGCTTAGGCAGATCATGTCCAACCCCCGGAAGAATCCGCAAAGTTGCATGAGGAATATACGATGCAGTTGCAATACCCCCATCAGCCTGCACAAGTGGGTCATCCTCGCCGCTTATGACCAATACAGGCATCTTTAAACTTTTTAACAGGTCCGAGCGATTTGCGGCAACATTGATAGCGGCCATCTGCCGGAAATAACTATGCGGATTTCGCGCGCGTTTTGCCTCTGCCACAATCATTGCACGTAGGGATCCGTCAGAGACGGGATACTTTGGACTACCAATCATCTGTAAGGTCTCTACCGAATTATCTACTGCAGACTTTGTTTTTGAGGGCCTTTTTATCATCTGAAGTGAAACCCTAAAAGTCGGCCTGCCCGAACCCCAAGCCCCGCAGTTTGACATCATTGAGGTTAATGACAAAACCCTTTTGGGATATCTACCTGCAGCTATTTGACATATCATACCACCCATCGAAAAACCTACTAAATGAGCCGCTGGTAACTCAAGCGCATCTAAAATGCTAATGGTATCTTTTGCCAAATCACCAAGCGTGTAGGGTATGGTAATAGGCACACCGAAAAACTTCGTCATAAATTGATGCGCTAAACCTGGAGAGCGAGAAGATTCAATCCACTCACTAAGACCAATATCTCGATTATCAAATCGAATGACATAAAACCCTTTATCAACAAGAGCTTCACAAAAAGCGACCGGCCAGCGTACCAATTGGTTGTTCAATCCAGCAACAAGAATTAATGGACAATCTTTCTTATGCCCAAAAGTTTCATAAGCGAATGTTAGTCCATTCGCTTTTGTAAAAAGCGTAGCATTCGCCCTACTAAATCCTTCTCTTCCAAGCGCTTCAATCATCCTCTGAGCCCCCTAAACACAATTACGCCAGACCGTAATTTCTGCGCAACATAACGCTTTGTCGCCTGCCCCGATTTATAATCGGCAATTCTCACCGCCGGACACTTCAACTCATCATCCAAGCCATATATCACTTTTTTTATTTCGTAAAGATGTACGTTGAATCGCAAAAAAAAGTGCCACATCCTCAGTAAGGTTGACGATATTCAAAGTTCGGCCAAGTGCACCACTCCGACGTTTCCGATTCGAAATCATCTCTCAACATCAACAAACAGACATCAGGATCAGCGTAACGGCAACAAACATAAGATCGCTCGGGCCACGCGCGCGCATTTTACCCTTTCCACCTAAATTAACGTTTAAATTATCTAGCTCGATTAACTTAATTTTCTGAGAGGCCATACTACTAATAATGCTGCCATAACGATATGCATTAGGTAAGTCGAAAGCATGCATTACTCATAACTCAAACAATTCATATCCCTCATAAATTCTTGAAGCGGTCCTGCGTTCGCATCCATTACTGATTTCCTCTATTAATGAGGTTAGTTGACAACAATACCAGTTACGGACGAAAAATCGACAAGGAAAATTCTTCATAAGCCATCAAACCTTGGAACAGGGTACTCAATGTAGCCATGACAGTGAAGCAAAACGTCCGAAAACACATTCGTAGTTAAAT
>CENU01074137.1_pt1 | contig 42841 bp, 19 predicted proteins | sample 361331 | NCBI WGS metagenome assembly CENU01 (sample SAMEA2619766, study PRJEB7988) | marine metagenome | isolation source: saline water (ENVO:00002010), including | reverse complement strand
GAGCGTCTTATTGCAAAACAAAATGCCATTACCGGACTTTATCTGGCAATCGGAGACTTACAAAAATATCTGGGCCCCGACCAACGAGCCACTGCTACGGCTGACATCCTGGAAAAAGATAACGCACCCTACACATTAGTGTGGAACTCAAACACACTCAAAAAATGGGATGATTTAACCTTTAACTGGACAAAAAATGGACAAGATGCAAACAGTGCTCCGATAGCTTTAACTTCTCTTAAAAGGACTAACTTTCTAAATTTCATTCAAAACAACGGTAAAATTAACAGTGAGCTAATAGAGCAATCTGTACCTCTTTTTAAACATATTGATCAAACCACTAACCAGGAATTATTGATTAGCGGTGAAAAGCTAGAATTAGCTGAAAAAAATAGCACTCGTATTGCGGGACATTATGCATGGGCAATTCAAGACCAATCATTAAAAGCATCCCTAAGCTATGAGCATACCAATAATGCTTCTTTAGACAATAATGATAAAGTTATCAATAAGGATCATCCACTAGCTCTACCCGAGAGTAGTAGGTTATTATCAATATTTCCATACGCTGATCCTAGTGGAATTTTGAGTAATGACGATAAACTAGAGCCTTTGTTTAGCAACTTAAGTATGCTAAATATTGAGCAAACTAATAGCATCAAGAACTGTACAAGTATAAATGATATTTCACTAGTAAAAAGTATAGCTGATGCAGAAAAGCTCATCATAGACTATGGTGACTACATAAAAAGTAATTTTTGTATTTATTCTAGAGGTATACTAGCGGATTCTAGAAATGGAGGATTAAGAAAAGATTTAACTAGGGGCTTAGATGATTCTTATTTTAATAAGCTTCACGGTAAGCCTGTATTTGGATTAGACGAATATAACAATCGTGAAATTATTAACGGTTCACCATCGCCTATTGGTGATCAGTGGAAGTTCTTTAGGGACTTTTATAATGCCTATAAAAAAGTAGATGATGGTCTAGTGCAGAAAATAGATGCTAAAAATATTTTCCTCGGACTAGATGACGTTACAGAACCAAATCCTTCAACTCCTATTCGTATAACAAATAAAGATGTTGGTAAACACATAAACTATCTTTACCCCTCCCAATTTTTCATGAACGGTAGACCTGAAACTACTTACAATCATAGTATTACACCAAGAGTTGCAAGGTCAGTACATAAAGAGCCACAAGCTACTTCAACAAGCAATGCATGGTACCTCTTCACTACAGCAATAAGACCAATTGTTTTAAGAAACACATTTAAGATTGGTCTTAAAAGTACACTCGACTCTACCACCGGTAAGTATGTTTTACAGTTTGAGGTTTTCCCATCAATGGTAATCTGGAATCCTTTTAATTTCACACTAGATTTATCAGAAAAGTCTATTGAAAACCCTATGTGTGTTGGAAATTCATTAGAAACACACATTCATGGAAACGATAGATTTGTAATATCAGTAAATAATGATCAGCGAATATACGCCGTTAGAAATGGGTCTTGGGCGCCAAAAGTGATAGGGCTTTACAAAGACCTACTAACAAAATCAAATATGCCAAACTCTATGCCTCCTGGTGAAGTCTGGGTACTAGGTCTGGATAAATCATACACTGCTGACATAGTTCCCATATATGGTAGTGAACCTGCGAGTCTTTATCCGCCATCGGTAACAAACGCAACAGAGCTAGCAAATTACAGCGGTGATAAGCTAAAGACAGCTAGTTATGGGAATGAAGCAATAAACCTTCGTCCTAGCACAGGTTATGGAAGAGATAATGCTAATTTGTTTCCTTTGTATTTAGCAAAGTCAAGTAATAATGTAAGCGAGAATAACTCAATTACATATACATGCCGCGAGCTTATGACTCACGATAGAACTTCTCTTATATCAGGGTTTAGGACAGTTGGAAGAGGAGCCCGTAAAAGATTTATTCCGGAAGTCACTATTAGTGCTGTATGGGAAGAAGCCTTATTTGACCCAACTGACACAATAAAAATTCTTAATTTTAATAAAACAAGCAAAGGTATAACACAGAGAGTCACTGGCGAATATGATTGGACAGGAAAGATTACTAAATCACCTAATTCGGCAAGAGTAGAGGCCTTTCATCACTACGAAAATGCAGATTTAAGAGTACCGCCATATGCTCAAAACGTTGATATTGAAATAGGTCAAATTGGAGCGCTCTCTAGTGGCAATTCATTTCCATTCTATCAAATCGATTTCATCGCTAGGACTAGTGGTGAAGAAAATAACTCAGGGATCAATAATGCTGCATTTCCCGCCTTTGCTAATGTTAATTTTTTAGGTACACAACCACTAGTCGTTACATCAAGGGATACTACAGGTGATATTAAAAGTATGTATATTCCACAAAAAGTTGCTGGCAATCACTCTTTTGATGCGATACCACCTAGAGATAATAACACTGGAAAAGGATTTTTTGGTAGTAGTTTTGACGTTAGTAATACAAGCAGTAGCAAAATTACCCTTTATGACTTACCTAGACACCCTCAGATTTCAGTTGCAGATTTTAAGCATCTAGCTCTCAGTTGGTTTGAAGACTCTCCTCCTAGACCAATAGGTGCATCTTGGCCTAATCCAACTCTAAGGAGATTGAGTGATACTTTTATTCCAGTAAGGTTTGGAAGCTTCGAAATTGGCGCTGGGTGTGATGTAAGTTACTTTTATAATTCTAAATTATTCGATAGCTACTTCTTTTCGGGTATAAATGTAGACGAAAACTACAAAGAGTCTGTATTCCCATATGGTAAAGTAGTAGATCAAGCCTACCTTGATTCTAGGCTTCCATTAGCAAATACAAGACTAGTTAACTACCAAAGCCCTATTTTAGATGATGTTCTATCTAATAGTGATGTAAAGAATGATGGCTATGATAAAACAAGTGCAAATTTCTTAATTGATTCTCCATTCAATGTAAATTCAACTTCTAAATTGGCATGGCAAGCTGTTCTTTCTGGTTTTAGAAATACAGCTATAGTAGGTGTGAATAATTCACACTCTAGTAAAAAAGAATATTTAGCAGAAGGCTCTGCTTTTGTAGACAACTTCATTCCTTCTAATGATGAAAACGATTTATTTAGTGGATTTAGAAGACTAAATGATACGGAATTGGCTAGTTTATCTTATCAAATTACGGAAGTAATAAAAACACGAGGTATATCAAAAAATTTAGGAGATTTTACAAACCGTAATCCTTACAGTAGTAATATTCTTTTTCAGAAAGTCGGTCGATTAGATCAAGCTATCGAATTAGCTGGAATTAACAGTACTAACCACAAGATCGCTCCTACAACAAGCGATCAATCAGAAGTACAAACTTTGTCTGCCGGAAATGCGCAAGCCCAACTGGAAGTCGAAAATCTAGCTCCTGATTCTGGAGCTGGCTTACCCGGGTATTTCAAACAACAAGACATCTTACGTCCTCTTGCTCCGATCATGACGACGCGTGGTGATACCTTTGTTGTCAGAGCCTATGGTGATTCTTCAGGCGCAACAAATGACCTAAGCACGGTACGCGTTGTTTGCGAAGCCACTGTTCAACGAATCCCTGAATATGTCGATGGCAGCATCGATCCATGGGAAAAACCGTTGAAAAATTCCTCCAATGATCTGTTTGGCCGGAAGTTTAAAATAATCAGCTTCAAATGGATCGATTTGGATGATGTTTAAAACCGCTGTTCAATCCCTACAGGTCGCTGCATTACTCGCATTCAGTACCCTGTCTAGCCATGCTCTAGAGAGTGGTCGCTATTTTCAGGCAATAACAACCCAAGGCGTTATTGGCAAAAACCTTTGGTATGAGCTGGATGGAGAAAAAGTAGAAATTTACGCAAACAACACCCTCCGTAGTCTCGATTACGAGTACGAATTAGTGCCGAATATAGTTTTCTACGGCGACCGAGTAAATTCAGAAGGTGAACCGATCCCCGAAGCAGTGGCCAGTTTGCCCTACAGTATTGAAGATTTGGCGACCAAAGCAGACCGATTACTGCTGATTTTCCACAAGCTTGATAACTCTGGGCAAAGAGGACCCAGCTATCAGATACTGGTAATGGAAGACCAACTCGACTCATTCCCGTTAGGCAGTTTCAAATTCGTCAATTTCACAGATGCACAGATCGCGGTAATTTTGGGGAACGAAAATTTTCTGTTGAAAACAAGAGATCAAAAAATAATTGTCGTGAGCCCTCCGGAAAAAGGAGACCTAACCATCCAGCTAGCCGCAAACAAAGAAGATGGCGAGTGGGAGAGGTTCTATTCCAATGGATGGGGACATTCTGCTGATTTGAGAACCATCGTTTTCTTAACTAAATTAGGAAACACCATAAAGCCCTTACGCTACCGACAATACGACCGATAAGTATTATTCAATACCGGGTTTTATCCATGAATTGGAGTTTTTGTTTAGGACAACTTCTTCTCGGTTACGCTTAAAGCGTGCGAGTTCTTTTTCCAGTTTGTTGAGGCTGACTGCTTTTGTAGCTGAGCCCTTTCTCTGTTCCTGTTGAAAGACTTCATGTGCTCTGCGTTCAAACTCATCTAACTGTAAGTACCTCGCCGCATAAACCTCTGCTACCCCATAAGCGTTAACTTGATCCAGATAATCTTCCAGTAATCCATCGAATTCCTTCACCAGACCATCATTTAATTCGCTAATATCTGTGCTTTCCCGGTAGTCAGTGGACATATCGAACAACTTCGCTTCTCCGCTATTCAGGTGTTTCATGTACTTGTAATCACCAATCCGCAAGACACTGATCGGAGCTGCAAAATATGTGGGGTAGTGAAAGACCATTCCGGGGAACGGCCTCTCCACGGAACCTGCATTTCCTTGCTCAAATACATTCCGCAGGGAACCGCCGTCCAAATCCTCCGGCAGCTCGATCAAAGATTTAGATAAATCATGAAAAGTCGGTAGAAAATCCCACTGCACAACCGGAGTGGCACATCTGGAGCCTTTCAATACGCCGGGGCCACGAACAACCATAGGCACCCTTAGCCCACCTTCAAAGAGCGTTGCCTTGCCATAACGCAAGGGACCATTGGGACCCAGGCCGCCGCCATTATCGGAGGTGTAAATAATGTACGTATTCTCGTACTGACCCTTACTTTTCAACTGGGCAATCACCTGACCCAAGTGCTGATCTATCTGATCGACCATAGCCGCGAATTGCAGTCGTCGATAAACACCTGCGTCAGTGTTTTTCGGCTGATCTGCAGCCAGATAGCCGTTCAAGTTGAAATCACCGGGTTCTAGTCGCTCTGCATATTCTTTAATCAGTTCCGGATCGGCCGCATAAGGCACATGAACTGCGTAGTGCGATATCATCATAAAGAAGGGCTTCGTACCGGCGTATTCATCGAGGAACTCTCGACTTTCTTTAATCAAACTGTTGATCCGTTTAGGATCCGATTCGGGAAGAGGCTTTCTCGAGCGAATGTCGACATAATCCCCATGGTAATTTCCATTTGGAGCCGAGTCATATTCATCGGAAATAGAATAGCCAAAATCTGACATACGATCCTTCCCCATGCCCTTACCAAAGTGGGCGCTGACGTACCCCTGTTTTGTCGCATTCAAAACGTCGGCTAATGAAATTTCATCTTCCCATGACAGATGCTCCTTAAATGCCATAACGTCATTAACGATAGTACAGCGTAAGCGTGCCGGCGTTTTACCTGTTTGAATACTCAAACGCGAAGGCGTACAAGTCGGTGCGGGAGCATAGGCGTTGGAGAAAACCATACCATCCTTAGCTAAGAGTTCTAAGTTTGGGGTCCTGTAAAAATTACTCTTTGAATCCTTTTCAGCCTCCATCATCTGTACCGATGTGTCTGCCCAACCTAAATCATCGATATAAAATAGTATGAAATTAGGTGCTACTTCGCCATTTCCTTGGTTGGCGCACAAAACACCTGAAAGGTAGAAAGGAAAAAAGATGAGTATAAGGGTCCTATGTATATTCATATATTTGCCTAAATTATTTCGTGTTCACTTTAATTCTGTAAAAGCTGTTGACGTTTGGATCGTCATCGTAAACCGAAAAACTGTTTAGGTTATTAATAGAATGAATGGTGTCAGAAATATGACTGATTTCGCCATATTCCGACAATCTCAATACCTCACTAAAAGATCCCTCCAAAGAAGCCGCCTTTTCCAAGGACAAATTTTGAAGATCAAATGCGATTGGTAAAGTGAACTCGAGATTTACTTTACCTAATGTTTGATTCGCATCGTAATGAATTGACAAACCTGACGCAAAAAAATCAGACAGGGGTTCTTCGGTTAAGTCGAACTCTACTGTAGCCGCTTCTACCCCGGTATAGGCATACTGCAGATGCCCTAAATCCGTGCTGTTATACAAATAGCCGGCAGGCGGTTGGATGAGCGCCTTATTCTCTAACCAGGGATTTATGTTTGTCGTCGTCAGCGGATTATTCTCAACCGTAATTTTTTTTCTGACATTTTGACCGGCTTCATTCCTTTTCACGAAAACCCTGACCCACTCGACTTCGTTACCGTCCTCCTTAATAGGTACAAAGCTTTCCATGTACTGCCATTGCGTCGGAAGATTATCTGCAACCGTAAATTGACTATCAATGACCGAGTAAGATAAGCCAAATATTCCTTCTAAAATGACGAGGATCTTTCCCGCATTAAAATTGGAATACTGATCTCCAAAAAACTCATAATCATCGCCAATACCTTCCGGAGCACAAGGCACTCCCCATTCTTCATTATAATTGTATTTCTTTAAATGATCGATGGCAAAGGTGTTGGCATATTCTTCCAAGTCAGTTGCATACATCCCCATCAGGCTAAAGTAGTTCGTATCCGGCGTAATGAAAAAAGACTGTGGTATCTCAATTAGATCCCAATCATCCCTTGAAGCGACTGCGATTAATCCATTAGTCAAAAATCCTGCAGGACCATCCACTGCATGTGTTTCGACGATATCTCTGGCAACATCCTTGGGAAAATCCCTTGTCCGCATGTAACCGAAGGTAGTCCACGATTTTCTCTCCGCATTATTTCCAAAGGTGAAGAAATTCTCATGGCCGTGTCTTCCTTCATCCAAAGCATAATTATACCAATTATGAATATTTGAATAGTTAACTTTAGTATCCCAGCTATTAATCTCTGACTGATCGTAATCCAGTTCTTGAGCCATTTTACTCAAACAAAGCGCTGCATTATACTGCTGACCCCAGAAACCGGGAACTGCGTTTTGCATCAGTACCCGATAAAAATCGTAAGCTTCAGCGAGGAAGTTGATATCCCCTGAGTGCTCGTAAATTTGCCAAGCACCAACAGCATGCCCGGTGACAGTGCCGCTAAGACCTGACCACCATTCTTTACCAATGTTATCCGCAGGAATCCGACCAGTGTTCAGGTTAGCAATACCGAGCAAAGATTTCCAACGAAGTGCGTTTCCATTTGCATATTTCACTTTATCAACGGCCCATGAACCAACCGGAATTTGTATATTCGCATCAAAACGATGGAGCCCCATGAAGTTGTTCACCGCAGTCTGAGTATGTGGATAAAAATCAGGGGATTCGTCACTCAAATCGATGTTATACATTAAATAGATCGCCCAGAGAAAATAATAAACCTCGATGATTGTCTTATCAGAACAACGGAAATAAGGAATCTGTTCGTTCAAAATCGAATTCATATGGTTCGTCTTTGCTGTCCGCTCACTCGAGGCATTTTCTAAGGTCTGCAACGCCCTCTCCGCAGCGACTCCATAATCATCATTCATATACCAGACTAGGCTAAGGCCCGACTCGTCACAGGATGCCTTGAATGAGTATTTTTTCTGTCCGGTACTCTCCGTCACTACAGAGAAATTCTGGATCGGATTAGACGCAGCTAGAATGGTGCTCATGCCGTCATACATCATTACGCCGGGTACGCTATTTCTTGATTGATCAGGCACGACTAGATTAACCCCACCCTCATCTATACGAACCAGATTCTGAGAGGCTACAAAGTTGCAGCTGGCTGTCGTACTTACAGTAACCCCGTCTTTATAAAAGCTTTGGCCGCTAAACTCAATTTCTACCGGTTCACTTGCCGTAATCATGGTGCACGCTACATCATTTAGGGCGATAAACTTATCCTCTCTTATTTGAACTCCGTTTACAGAATACTCACAAATCATCCTGTCTGGCCGCCAGTACATTTTTACCGGCACCGGATTCTCAAATCTTTGGTTGCCGATGATCACTGTTCCGTAGGCAATCTTCGTGTATTTGTAGAACTCCCAACCAGTGTAATCATGGCCGTAACCGGTTTCACTATTCTGCACCATACCATATCCACGACTCCTCAGATCATGATGATACGGATGTGTAAATCCGATTGTCTCGTGCTCCTGCACCTGCCAGGAAGGATGGAATCCACCGACATAATAAGTACGGTTACCCGCGAGAAATCCGTGCTTTTTTCCCTGAATCTCCTGACTTAAATAGGCACAGTAATCCGTAAATGGGGGCTTCATTGGATCATTCGTCAGATCGCCCACTGTAAACTCCCAAAGTGGTCCCGTATTGACTTCGTTACCTCGTATCGCTTCGACTTTCCAGTAGTATTTTTGATTCGCTACAATCGCTGGAAGGCTGTGATTGGTCACCGATGAATCATAGGTAGCGACAAGACTTGGATTATCGGACACGCCAAAGTAAACCTTATAAGAATCGGCTCCTTCGACAGCACTCCAGTATAAATCCTCTATCTGATTGGAGTATGTCCCGGTGTCATCCGGATAGGGATTATCAGGTATTCCGCTGAAGGAGGATACCGTACTAACTGTTGTCAGATTTGTCGAAGCGTTATAAGCATACGATAAAGAGCGAAACGCTTTGGTATAGATGTAGCCTTGGTTAATATAATCGATTATCTGAAATACGCGGTTACCTTCGAGATTAAGTACACCATCAGTAATATAAACGATACCGGTTCCACCACCTATACCGGTCTGACCATTCCCGATTAAAAGGTTTTTTGCATTTATTACGCCACCCAGCAGTTCCAGTCGACCATTACCCAGATTCTCCGGATCTATCTGCGTATTGAATTGGTTGGGTATGGATAGATCTTCATTAATCGATACGATACCACCGCTGATTGTCAGTGTGCCACTGCCGCCGTTAGAATCCGACCTTCCAATATCTAACCATTGACAGGATAAACTCCCGCCTAGGATCTCAGCTGTATTGGTCGCCCCATACATCCCCAACATGAAACCTCTGCACTTTGCATCAATCCCCTGATTGATGATGACCTTCAATCCATCATTGAGGAATTCTGCACCGGTCAAATATGAATCAGGAATTTGCTGGCTCATCCAATTTTCGGGATTGCTCCACAAGTCATCCAAGCCTATGCCTGTGAATTCAATATCCACAAGATTGCCGACGATCTCTGTCCTTAGCTCTGTAAAATTGCTCGATGCATCATACTCTAAGATAAAATCCCGGTACGAATCAGTCATGATGTATCCTGCATCCAAATATCCTTGGAGTTTATTCACCTGATTGTTTTGCAGGCGTAAAATACCTTCTGTTATGAATAGCTCACCGATGCCGCCATCTTTCCCGGCAGACCGGCTGCCCATATGCAAATTTTGAGCACGTAAGTTGCCTCCGATCAAATCGAGTCGACCTCGGCCCAAATTATTGCTGTCAGTCAAAGTATTAAATTGATTAGGGATGCTCAAAAGCCCATTCACTATAACGGAACCGCCACTTACGGTAAGCGTACCATTACCACCGTTTTGATTTGCCCGGCCAATATCCAGCCATTGGCAATCAAGACTGCCTCCTGATACGGTAGCTGAATTTGTACTTCCATACATGCCCAACATAAAACCACGGCAGCTAGCGGCTATGTTGGTCTCGATCTGTAAATCTAATCCATCGCTCCAAAGCGAAGCACCATTACCGTCTTGCTGACTGTTAGGGATGAATCCATTAAGCCAATTGGTTGGATTACTCCATAAATGATCGTCACCTGCATCAGTGAATACCGCGTCAGCAAGCAATGTTGTATAATTGGCAAATAAAAGCCATAAATAGATGGGCACCACTTTCATAAATTCATACAAGGATTAGTACTGCAGAGGTCAATTTAGATAAAATATCTTTACATCTAATTTACATCTTTCCCAAAATTTCTTCTAAACAAAAAAATGCCGACGAATAATAATTCGCCGGCATTGTTTGGAAAGCAAGTTAGTCTAAATTACTGAGCACTAGTTCTAAAGAATGCTTTATCAGATGAACCATCGATTGAAATAGTAACTGTATCGCTTGCAGTGTCTACAGTCACGTTGCTATCAGTAATATCCATAGTTGAGAATGTGGTCAAATCTGATGACTCTTTGATTGAGAAAACCAAATCAAAATTGTCTCCATTAGCAGAAAGTGAAACTGAACCCTCTGGAACTGCGACAGGATCAGTACCACCGCCACCGATAACTCCTTCGAGATATTCAATTAATGCGGTATCGGCAACTGTTGGATCAGAACCAATTATATCAATTTCAGCAAGGTCTCCAAGAGAATCGCCATCAGAATCTTCTAGATTTGGATCAGTACCGATGGTTAGTTCATCAATATCAGTTAGTCCATCACCGTCAGTGTCAGTAGTATCTAGAGTGGCCCCTAATGAAGCAGAAATAATTGTAATTTCAGGGAGAGCTTCTATTGGATTACTTCCCCACTTGAACAGACTAAGTTCTGCAAAATTGGAAATAACATCCCCAATCATACCACCATTACCTGCACCACCAAAGTAGGCGACTGGAGTACCTCCATCTACGCTGTACTCTACGCCAATGACATCATAATCAACTTGGTAATATATATTCCAAGTGATTACTGCACCGTCCACAAAGGCATCAATTCTGGTATTTGGTACAATGTTACCATTAATACCCATACCACTATTTGCATGCCATAGGCGCACATCACCAAAGCTATTATGAACTAACTGTAAGAATCCATCGTTACCAAAAATAGATATTTTAACATCAGTTCCAGACTGTGGATCACGATGTTCGTCTAAGCGATAGGTGATGGAATACTTGAAATCACCAATATATTCAGTACGCACTTCAGCCTGAGATACATACTCATGATCTGCTGATTCGACAGCTTCTAGTGGATCACCAGCAACCGCATTATCGGGAACTACATATGTTACAGCTGCATCACCTTCGCCAATGGTTACCGTACCAGTAGAAATGTCGATATCTTCAATGACATAATCAACTCCTTCAACTTGAACTGGACCTGTAGTATCCGGGTTATCACCAGTGCCCATAACAAGCGGAGTACTAATTATTTCAGTAACTTGTATTGGTTGAAACCACTTCGGCTCTGTCGTGCCAGCGGGAAATTCAGTGAATGTAATTCCAGCAGTATCTGCAGTAGTACTATTATGTAGATCTGTGAGCTTCATTTCTCCAGCAACAGCATCTTGTGTGTAGTTACCAGACATAGTGTAAGTAATATCAGAATTTACATCACCATTTTCGTCAGCGTATGCAGCTGTGAAATCTTCAGAAAATTCGATAACTGCTGCATCGGCAGGATCTGTAATCAACCAAGGGTCAGCAGGCGCAACGTATGGAACACCTCCGTAAACCAGATCTGCTGGCTCTAAGCTATATGAATAAAACTGAACCTCGGGTCTCTGCGTTAGATCGCCACCGTTTGCCGCATCGCGCTGAGTGTCACCATACTGGAATAGTTCGAATTTTGCCCAGCCAGTAATTATATCATCACCAAATCCATTCTGCCCTTTGGTGCCTGCGACAACACCGGCGTCTTGACTATCCGTAGTCGCGCCTCTGAAGGCTAGAACTGGTTCAGCATCATCGACTGAGTACTCGATTGTAATAGTTGAACTGTCGCTATCGAAAGAAACAATAAGTTCCATCATATACCCATCAGTTGTTGATGGTCTTGCATCGCCCCCTAAGTTAAAGAGGTTATAGTTATTGCCAGTCCCTCCGCTGTGCCAACAACGGAAAGATCCACTTGTGTTGTGTACAAACTCCAAGCGTCCAGTGGTACCACCGAATGAAACCTTCATATCAGCCCCAGTGTTCGTATCATGGAGATTTTCGACATAGTATTTTGCCCTAAGTATAAAATCGCCGGCGTTTGCAGATCCTGTGCCTCGCCATAACTTAGGTACTGAAGTGTCTTTAATGTGAGTGGCTGTTACATAATCAGCTTCAACAACAACGTTATCTCCTTGAACAGAAACACCAGAATCTGTTGAAGAAGTATTCCAAGTCCATGTATCGACTTGCGCATAAGTATTCGTAAGCAAGGACAATGACATAGCCAAGCCAAGAAAGTACTTTAATTTATTGTGTAGGGTCATGGTAGTTTTTGGGGTTAGCGCTTTAACAAATGTAAAGCTGAAGGTTAACAATTAAAATGTAACAAAAATTTACATTTCTGACAATGTCTCAAACCGAACAATCTATGCTGCATTACGACATAGATTTTAATCTTAATATTTCCGCAACTTATACACTTTAGCACCGGATAACCGAATAATACTGCCAGTAGCACGGTCACCTTTCTGCCCTTTCGCGACGATCCTTACCGTATGCTCTCCCATTGAGAGACCATCGATCGACCATCTGAAAGGCACCGATGACTGATCATAGCGGGGCATTCTCGCACGCGTGTATGCAAATTGATCCATTGTATCCTTGTGTTCACTGTCTATGTAAATATCGGCCATGCCCCCGTCTTCCCCACGAATACCTTCGAGGCAAATGGCCGCCCCTTCAAATTTTATTTCGCAGGTAGCATTGGCGGAAGCAGTGTACCGGCAAAAACTGTTCGTTTTCCAATCACCGGAATATTCAAAACTGTCCGCGCACAATGACTCTTCACCATGACGTGTATGATACAGCTGATAAAATTCTCCCCTCCTAATGTCATACAGGGGCCGTAATTCCTGATCATAATGTAATTGCCGAAAGCGATTGAGCCTAACTTCTGATTCAATATCCAACCAGTCTGCGGGGTAGCGTAAGGCACTTTCGACCGGTATGCCTCCATGGTGACCTGATCGCACACTGGCCTTGGCCAAGACGACCGGCCCACTGAGAACAGCAACAGGTGATAAATAGCTGGTTAATGGTTCGCCGCGAATCGACATATCAAACTGTAATTCAACCACACTAGTTGTATCCCAATTCCTTTGTAACGTGGCCCATTGGCCTGCGACCGTATCGACCGAGTAAGCCTCTCCGTTTATCTGCACCTGAACAACCCCGTTACTCCACCCCGGCACGCGGAAGCGTAACCCAAAATATTGGCTCGATGCACACTGTATTTTCAGCCGGACGGTACTCTCTTCCGGGAATGAAGTTTCCTGCTCAACAATAACCTCTCCCTGGGAATGTTTCCAGTGAACTTTCGCCGGTAAAAAAAGATTAACGTACAAATTTTCTTCATCTTTGAAAAAGATCAGGCTGGAATAATCTCCGATGTTTTGGAGGAGTGAGCCCTGACAGCAGAACCAGACTGTGCTCCGCATTTTTTGGGCACCAAAGACACTGTAATTGGAGCCGTATTGGATCATGCCGTACTCATTCATCGGGCTCAAGGCACCGACTCCATTATACATTAGACGCTCGATCCAATCTCCATAATGCGCCTGACCGGTGAACCGCATAAGGTACTTTGCCATCTTAAAGGCTGCCCATGACCCACAGGATGTCTCGAAGTGAAACCGCAGATCCACATCCGAATGGTTACGCTTAATATCGATCAAAGAATCGGGAAGACCATCGGGAACCACCAGATTTTCTTCCGGACCGTAACCTCCGGTAGCATACAACTGTGTCTCCTTCAGCCAATTGTAGGCGTTGACCACCGTATCGAGGTATTTTCTCTCTCCCGTAGCGGCATAGGCCATCGCAGCCGAACTGAAAGTGTTGACATGACTGTAGGCATGAAAGCCTTCGCGTTTCTCCGGTGGCGGTAAAATGCCGAATGGATCTTCCTCATTGGCGAAAGCATCCCAGTACTCGGTGTACTCAAAGCGTTTGGCAAAATCGAAGTATCGTTTATCCCCGGTGAGCAAATATGCGCGGTAAAGGTTTTCCGGCAGTGTGTACCATTCATGATTTCTGTCTGTAGTTTCACCATCGAAACACTTTCTCTCCATATACCCTGTAATCCGCGCTAATACTTCAAGAGCCTCAGCGCACTCCATGAACTCGTAAATGTCGACCAGTCCGCAGACATACTTATCAAAGAGGTACTGATTATCGCCTCCGCGATCGGTGTAACCAAAGTACCCGTCTTGATCAATTGTCTTGGCCCACTCTCGCATCAAATAAAGAGCGCGCTCACCGACCTGCGGATCACCGGTTGATTTGTAGAGTCTGGCAAAACCGCTAAGCCACTGACCAAAGCAAAGCCCGCTTTCACTGTAAGCACCACCCAGTTCCTTACCCGGGGCCCAGTCTCCCTTGCGGGCACGAAAGCCCCGCAAAATATCATTGGGATGCAGGCCCATGTAATATGCTTTTACCGATGCTACCTGATCAGCGATCCGGCTCGGCAACAACGTAACCCCAGCGCATTGAAACGGCTGAAGGACGTCTTCAACTACAGTGATCTTATCTTTCATATAGCTAAGCGGTGGCATCGTTGTTCCCAAAGTGCATCTTAATTCTCCGACGCTGCTTCGGGCAGAACCACATCCAACGGACAACCGCTGACCTCGACTGATTCGGCCGAGTAGCGAATCTTCGTCCATTGACCCTTGATCGGCAGTCGGATCTCCATCCAGTCCCAGGTTGTCGGCATGGCCGGACGAATCGTTAATTGATTCTCAGGTATGGAATATCGCAGACCGCCAAAGCCCTCGAGATAAAACAAGATCTTGCCAGCGTTAAAATTCGAATATTGATCACCAAATAAATCGAGATTCCGCTTATATGCTTCCGGCGCCACGGGAATCCCCCACGCCTCCCGATAATTATAATTTTCCAAATGATTGACCGCCAGTTCCGGTGCGACATCCAATCCCTGCTGAAACATGCCATCGATGGTAAAATATGCTGTATCCGGAGTATAACCGAAAGAGTGATCAACCGGCGTAGCAAAGGTTTGCATAGACTGCTTCGCCATAGCCAGGGGGAAGAAGACCCCGTAATAGCCCTTTTCTTTGTCCAGTGCCCAGTGTTCGACAAAGCGCTCTGCATATTCTCTGGGGAAATAGGGTGAACGCATACACCAAAAACTATTTGTCATGTACATCCCATTGGCTGCCGCTCCAAAGAAATTTTCGACTCCATTTGCCTCCCATCGACGATCATAATCCCGCCGTATTACTTCCGGATCACGCACAAAGCTCTCCCAATGAGGAACGTCCGCATGATTGCCCGTAAGTGATGCAATTTGCACCAAAGTCTCGGCAACTTGATCCGTGTTCATAGCAAAACCGCCGATTCTTTGATAAAATAACTTCTTAAAATGATCCTCATAGCAGTCCTTGAGAAACGCTACATCGCCGGTGTGCTGGTAAATTTGCCACGCACCCAAAACATGTTCCGGAGTTTCGCCACCGTAGGCTCCACTGTGCCAGGAAATTCCCTTATTATCCGAGATCAATCGAGAACCATTTCCCAATTGTCGGTAACGATCATTCTTAGTCAGATGCTTCCAGGTCAGCACGTTACCATACGCATATCGGGCTTTGTCCTGCGTCCATGCCCCTACCTTGATTTGAAAAGTTGCATCATAACGGTGCATACCAAGAAAATTATTCACCGCTGTCTGGGTGTGATTTTCCATTTCCCAGCCCTTTTGGACGTCAATATAATACATCAGGTAGATTGACCATAGATAGTAATAAATATCGACGAACTTAGCCTCTGAACAGCGGAAGTACGGAACCTCTTCATTCAATTGACGATTCATTTCCCTGGTTTTTGCGAGCAATGCAGACTCGGTATGCCGGAGCAGATCACTGGCATCCTTTAGAGCCTGACGACGACTGTCATTCATCGCCCAAACAACCGTGGTTCCCTGATCGTCACAGGGCACAGATAATGTGTACTGTACCACGTTCCGATCATCTCTACGAATGGTGTGCGACTTTGCGAAACTACGTGAGGCGCTGAGAACCGTAGACATACCTTCGTAAACACAAGGGCCTTCCCTCGCCGGGGCATTCGGATCGGGTCGTGATTCTACGGTGCCGCCTTCACGAATAACCAGAGCATTACTCGACCGGTCATAGCGAGCTGTGGCCGTCGAACGAACACTCTTTCGGTGATAGAAGCTATGCCCTGAAAACTCCAGAGTTACCGGCTCTGTGGAGCGGATAACGCTGGCAGCTGCGTCATTTGGGGCAATGAACTTTTCTTCATAAATCGTCACTCCCCCAACTGCATACTGACAGATCATTTTGTCGGGGCGCCACTGCATGCTTTGGGGCACCGGATTTTTAAAGGTTTCGCCATTGATGATGACACTACCGTAAAGAACCCGGGTATCTTTATAAAATTCCCATCCACTGTAATCATTACCGACACCAGTGTGTTCAGTCCCTTCTATTGAACTTTCGACGAGGCCGATACCTCGACTACGCAAGTCATGATGAAAGGGGTGCGTCAGCCCAATCGTCTCTTCCTGACCGCGGTTCCAACTGGGCATAAATCCACCGATATAATAGGTAATATTGCCAGCCATAAATCCGTGCTTACGACCCTGCACCGCCTGTTCCAACCGTTCACAATAATTATAGGCCGGCGGCTTCTCGCCAGCGAGGAGAGCTGCCGGAAAAAGGCTGCTAAGCAATAAAATGTGTACAATGCATTTTTGTATAGTTCGGGATATTCGCATCATATTCTGGGGGCGGTAGTGCGTGCTTGAGCACGAGTGAAAGTTAAAGTTTCCTGCGTTCTTTTAATTCCGGAATGGTTGCCAGCACTGCGGCCACTTCCTGAGCAACAACCGGATCATTCAAATAGGGCTGGAATGCGTCGTGCAGGTAATGCTGGATGTAACTGCTAGGTTCCAGATAGCAGGTAATCATTGCCCTCTTAAACGTATCATTAGGAGCACTCTTCAATGCCTTCACGATCAATTCCAGCTTAAGCTTTTCCCACCCGATGACCTTCTTGTTTTTCACTATGCGGGTCAGACCGGCCTGCGCTGCCGTCAAGTCACTCGGACTCGCTTCCGGATCCGTGGCAACTTGGATCCATAATTCGCCGGCGTACAAGTCAGGCCAACGAGAGAGTATTTTCATCGAAGCAGACCGTAAGCTCGAATCTTTATCCTCAATTTGCTTCCTGATGTAGGATAGGAGCGCCTCACCGGCTACCCCGTCAGCAATCGCCAGCAGATCTCTACGCAAATCATCGCTGGGGGCGGCATTGAGCGCCGGCATAAAAACTTCCGCCCATAGAAGGTCCGGATCCCCATAATTCAGACACAGTCGCTTGAGACTTCTCTGGACATCACGCTTCAACGGATCCTCCTCAATGATAAATCCGGCAAACGTCTGACAAGTCTGCAGTGTGCCCAATGATTCAAGCGCCCGGATGCACTCCCTGCGAAGGACTTCCGATGATCCGGGCTGAATCCTTTGCGTAAATATCTCCGCCGCACCCTGGGCATTCCGCCGGGCAAGCAAGCGCACAGCGGCAGTTCGTTTGTCCGGATCTTCTCCGTGCTCCAGCAATTGAAACAAGCGCTCGTTTAGGCTGAGTAAAGTTAACATGGCAAGAGCCTCTTCAGCATCCTTGTCGGCATCCTCCATAAATAAAGTAAAGAGGGAGTCGTAACTGGCCACACCTCCGACCACACCCAATGTGCGGATGGCTTCTCTTTTCACCTCTTTATCCGATACCGCGAGTAGTGAAAGGACGGCGTCTTCATACGCTGACAAGGCATGTTCAGTAATGGCCTGAAGGATCAGTTTCTGATCTGCGGCAGAACTATTCGCCAAGTGGGCAATACAAATGTCCCGAAGTGATTCACTCTCAAATGAGACTCGTAGCAGCTTACTGCGTAAATGACTGCCGGGTTCCGCGAGAAAGAGTTGCAGCATCTCTTCTGCCGCCGATTGATCCAAGCTTAACAAACGACGGTAGGCAGCCATGACAACTCCACTATCAACGCCCTCACGGATCAGGCGCTCGCAGGTTCCCGCATCAGCACCGAGTAGAACTTGGGCGCGTTGCAAAAGGTTTTTATTCTCGGCCCCTGAGCGCTTATAGGCATCGACTACCCAATCCATGGCATCCTCCTCACCCAATTGGATAAGTGCTTGCGTGGCCTCGGCAACCAAGCCGGGCGTGTCCGACTGCATATACGCCTCTATGGCTTTAATCGAACGCTTATCGTCACGATAGACAAAGGCATCAAGAAAAGGACCCTTATTCAGATCCGTTGCCTGGAAGAGCGACTGTGCTAATATATGAGCCGCCTGATCAGACGGATTTGCCATCAGTGCACGGCGCGCAGTTTCCTGCAGATCCTTATTCGTACTTTTCAAGTAGACAGCCAAGACAGGAACCGAGGCTTCGCTTCCGAACCATTGTAAGACTCGCAATAGGTAGATTTTGGCTTTTGGGTTACTGACTTCCGGAAGTTGCTCGATGACAATCTGCTCAAGCGCTTCTACGGTCGGCGCATCGGAATCACCAAACGTACTGGCGAAAGTTTTCAGGATCTCTACGCGCAGCGCATACGCATCTGCGTAGGATTTGGTGTCCAGCTGCTGGATCAATGCCTCCAGACTTTGACCACTGAGTGACAAAGCCAAAAACAACGGCGCAATAAAAAACAATCTCGGTAGTGGAAGAAACATTTTAAAAAAAAACAAAGTTTTATACGGGGAGTGTATAACCTGCCCTTCTGGGACGATCCTGCCACCGTCGCGCGTGCTCATCGCCAACAATTTGCTGAGAAACCGGATCCCACCGGATGGGACGCTGGAGACGATCCGCTATTTCCGCCAGATGGCATATGGTTGCTGTACGGTGACCTATCTCCACGTTACTGATCGGCTGTTTACGCGTCTGGATACAGTCCAACCAATTCGTTTTATGATTCTTCGATACATACAGGCGCTGATCCCCGGGCCTAAGTGGCCGATTCGCCATAAAAGAAGGCGTTGTCTCGATTTCCCCACCACGAGAGACACAGACCTCTCCCTCTGTGCCGATAAATCGAATCTGATATCCTTTCCGGTCAGGGTGATCACGAACCACTCGTACCCCATCCTCATAAACAAAATAAGAGCGCTCCGCCCCCTCCCATCCTTTCGGGAAAAAGGAGACGGGGCCAGAGTCATCACGACCTAGTGCCCACTGAACAATATCATAATGATGGGCTCCCCAGTCCCCATTTTTTCGGGATCCATAATCCCAGAAACGTCGCCAGCCTCCCCCATAACTACCACTCACTCGGCCGCGAGAATAGGGCTCAACAGGAGCGGGGCCCAACCATCGGTCATAGTCAAAGCCCTCAGGAATCGCTTCAGGGGCATCCAGCACGGGTGGAGGAAAGCTTCCTAGAGCCACGCGGACCTCGGTCACTTGGCCAATGTATCCGTTTGCCACCAGTTCAGCAGCCCGCCGGAAAGTACTACTGGAGCGTTGCTGAGCGCCCACCTGAAGAACACTGCCATGGCGCTGACAACTTTCGACCATAGCCTTGCCTTCCTCAATCGTCAAAGTCATTGGCTTCTCCACATATACGTCCTTCCCATGAGCCATCGCTGAAATTGAAATAGCGGCATGCCAGTGATCCGGAGTAGAGACGACAACCGCATCGACAGAAGAATCCTGCACAACATCTTCAAAGTAGTTGGTCAGCTGACAATCCTTGGCCCCGCGGTTTTGTAATTCCTTTAGCCCGCGGATGCGCGCAACCGGATTAACATCACAGGCCCAAATAGCTTCGACTTGCGATAGACCGGCCATCCCGTAATGTGCGTTCATCTGGTTGCCTAAACCAACGTAGCCAATTTGAATCCGGCTATTGGGACCAATACGACCGTTTAATCCAAGCACCTGAGCACTCAAAATCATCGGAGCGGAGGAGGCTCCAAGACAAAACCCAGCGCCTTTTTGAAGAAATCTACGCCGACCAATACCATTATTTTTCATCAATTAAAACTTCCTCATCGTAGGCTAAAAGTAATCAGAAGACTTCTTCTGGCTCTGGTTTGGTTTGGAAAATGTCTTCTATTTTTTCCATCACCTCACCGGTCAACAAGGCCGTATCGGTTGTGGCCCGCAGGTTTTCCTGCAAATGCGAAACACTGGAAGCGCCGAGTATCGCTGTCGTTACATTCGGATTTTTCAAGACCCAGGCCAAAGCTAAGCGGGCAGGCGTAATGTCGAGCTCTCCAGCTAGTTTCGACATGGAGATAACCTGATCAATGACCGATTCATACCCACCTTCCGGATATACCTCCTGTAACCAAACTTTCCCGGAATCACTGATCGAGTAAGCATCCCCTTTTTTCTCCAAAAAGTGCCCGACCAGCTTTCCACGAGCTAAAGGCGACCAGATCGTGGTTCCCAGGCCAACCTCCTGATAGAGCCTCGAATAATCCACTTCTACACGCTGACGTTCGTAGAGGTTATACTGTGGTTGCTCCATAACTGGGGCAATCAGGTTCTCCTTTGCCGCAAAAGCATGCGCCAGGGCTATATCTCGTGACGTCCACTCGCTCGTTCCCCAGTAGAGAATCTTGCCCTGACGGACGAGATCGGACATGGCCGAAACCGTTTCCCGAATCGGCGTATTTAAGTCCGGACGATGGCAGAAATATAAGTCCAGATAATCCACCTGCAGTCGTCTTAAAGCAGCATCGCATGCTTCAATAACATGCTTCCTGAACAAACCCTTTGATGTCCGACTCCCCATGGGTGGCCTCGAGGGGTGGGTGCCGCCCCAGAATACTTTACTGGATACACACCAGGTATCGCGCGGCCAATCCATAGCCTTTAAAATACGCCCCATTACACGCTCGGATTCACCGGTCGCATAGGCTTCAGCATTATCAAAAAAATTAATCCCCGACTCGTAGGCGATCGACATCAAATCACTGGCGAGATCCTCTGTGATCGATTCACCAAACGTACGCCATGAGCCAAAAGACAACTCACTTAAGGGAAGACCTGTACTACCTAAAACGCGATAATTCATATCTCTAATCGGCTTGCTCTATTTATTCCGCTAAATTGCCGGATGCAGAGCCATCCGCTCTTTGGTGAAGATGATCTGTTCCTTCATCCACTCGATATGCTTCTCCAACCGCTGAAGCTGCTTCGCCGCTGCGGCATCGCCGGTGGCCGCCTGCTTCCGAAGAGTCTCCGCCTTGCTCTCACCCTGGGGAATCCAATTAGCAAGATTCTTCAGGAAAATCTCTCTCAACTGATTTACTTTTTCTGCGCCGACTTCACTCAGGTAATCACTCAATTGGTCTTCCAGAGAAGCCGCTATCTCCGGATAAATCTCCGAGAGATCATTCGACTCTGAAAGATCATCGACAACGTTATACAAAGCACTTTCACGCGTGTCCAAATTCTTCAGTAATTTATATTCCCCACGACGAATGCATGATTCCGGCTCCCCGTTATACCAGGGGAAATGAAATACCAGCGCCCCATCTCCAGAACGGCGAAGCTTAGCCGCATCTCCTTTGACAAATGCGGATGCCAGACTCACTCCGTCTAACTCCTTGGGCAGGCGCTTTATACCTCCCGCCAAGTCATAAAGCGTTGGCAATAAGTCCCAACCAGCAGTTGGCGTAGCGCAGTAACTGTTCTTCGGAATCCCCGGACCCCGCACAATAAAGGGCACGCGAATTCCCCCTTCAGTCAGATCTGCCTTGGCCCCGCGGAGAGGCTTGTTTCCCCGAAGCCCGCCCCCATTATCAGAAGTAAAGATAACATAAGTATTCTCCCTGATTCCCAAGGTATCCAAATGAGCTAACAGATCGCCAAACGCACGATCTGTATCGTCAACCATGGCCGCATAGTTCAACAACCAGTTGTGCTTAAAGGCACTTTCAGAAATTTCATCCTCAGGCAAATAGTCTTCATCCGTCGCCTTTTCCGGACGAGGCAAAGCGCGATACTTCGCCCGTGTTTCTTTTAAAGAATCATGCCAAATATGAACTGAATAATGAGACAGCTGGAGGTAGAAAGGACGATCCGCCTCGACTTGTTCAGTCATAAATTTTTTACTCATCTCGGTCAGCGAAAAAATTCGCTTGGGATCCTCTTCCGGCAAAAACGTCTTCATGTCATCCATGAAGTCACCTTCTCCGTTACCCGTACCTTTCATGTTTTCAGTCACATCATAGCCGGCCTTTTCCGGAGAGATGGATCCAATGTGCCACTTCCCGTAATGTGCTGTTACATATTCCGGATTGGCTCGTTTGATCGCTTGTGGAATAGTAATCAGACCACGGTAATTTTCCTTCGAAAAAGTCGTATTCAATGTCGTATTTAACATTCTCGCCGGTGTCATCCCGTGCAAAATAGAATTCCGTGAGGGCGTGCATACCGGAGCCGGCGCATAGGCATCTGAAAAGACCATCCCCTCTTCCGCCAATTGCTCCAAATTGGGCGTCTCGTAAAAATCGCTGCGTGTCTCTGACTGGTCACGAACCATTTCCACCGAAGTGTCGGCCCAACCTAAATCGTCCATGTAAACGACAATAAAATTGGGCGCAGCAAAAGAGAATTTCGTGAGGCAGCAGACGCTTAGCAACAAGAGAATATTTTTCATAGAGGGGTGTAGTACTGGGGGGGATATGAACCGAGAAAACGAATTAAAGTAGAGCATAAAGGACAAGCGCAGCACAACCCATAAGTCGCCTTAAGCACCAATTAAACGAGCAAAAAAAGGAATTGGAAAAGCAAGAATGTCAGCGGGCGAATAGGGGCTGTCAGATAGCGACAAAGAGGGTTGAGCTAACTCTTTCCGGATGGAACAGGACGAACAAAATCAATGTGCTAGAAGAGGGTGCGCCCACCATTAACGGACAACGATTGGCCGGTTAAGAATCCAGCATCTTGGTCCGCAAAAAACCGGACAGCATGCGCTACATCTTCACGTGTGCCCCAACGGCCAAGCGGTATGGTTTCCAGGTACTTTTCTTTTTGCTCCGGAGCGACTGATTCATGCCGCTCTACCGGAATCCAACCGGGGGCCACTGCGTTAACTGTGATCCCAAAGGAAGCAAGTTCCATCGCAGTACTGCGTAGATAGCCCATTTGCCCACCCTTCCCGGCGACATATGCAGAAAATGGAGAAGAGGCACATTGAAAGACTTCACTGGTAACATGAATAATGCGCCCAAACTGCTTTGCTTTCATACCCGGAGTCACCGCACGGGTCAGATAATGCGGGCTCATGACAAAAGCGCGAAACATCGATGCAAAGTCGGCCTCCGAATAATCTTCAATCGATTTCTCATATTGTGCCGGGGTCGCATTCAGAACTAAAGTATCTATTGCACCCCAGCGATCGGTCACATCCTCAACCAATGCATCAACCCCGTTTTCTGAAAGTGCATCTGCTTTAAATAGCTCTGCCGTTCCGCAAGCGGAAACCTGTTCTTTGGCTTTCTTTGCCGCTGTATCATCGTGTGCATAATTCATCGCAACACGCGCTCCCGCCTGCGCAAAAAGCTCTGCTATGGCAATGCCCAGACCACGCGTCGCACCGGTAATTAATACAATTCGATCTTTCATCAGCACATACCCGATCTCATGTTAGGCAATAATCTCATGGATCGGCTCTGCACCCTCTACGCCTACTAACTTTTCATCCAGACCAGAGTGGAAATAAGACAGGTAGTTTGGATCCATACCCATCTGTTTTAGAATAGTCGCGTGCAGGTGTTTAACTTCGAGCGGACGTTCTACTGCAGTAGAGCCCAGATCATCCGTCTGACCGACACTAACGCCCCCTTTGATGCCACCCCCGGCAAGCCACATGGTGAAACCACTGGAATTGTGATCGCGCCCGCTACCAACCGCGTATTCCGCCGTTGGCTGGCGACCAAACTCGCCACCCCAGACAACAATCGTTTCATCGAGTAAGCCCCGTCTTTTCAAATCCTTGAGCAGGCCGGCGATTGGCTTATCCGTATTGCCTGCATGTTTGTTGTGGTTTAACTCCAAGTCACCGTGTGCGTCCCAATTATGATCACCATGAGCACCACCCGAGTAAATTTGGATAAAGCGAACGCCTCGCTCCACCAGACGACGGGCCAATAAGCATTTTTCGCCAAACTCACGAGTCGGTTCTTCATCTGCTCCATACAATGCCTTGGTTTCGTCACTCTCACGACCCAAATCAATGGCCTCCGGCGCGGTTGATTGCATCTTATAAGCCAATTCATAACTGGCTATACGCGCCTTCAAATTGGAATTATCCACGCGGCTCTCCAAGTGCCCCTCATTGAGGTGGTTCAATGACTGGATAATTCGATACTGCTCGGCGCGGCTCATTTCGTCGACATGTCGCAAATCCAGAATGGGCTCTCCCTTGGAACGAAAGACAGTCCCCTGATAACTCGCCGGCATGTAACCGGATGTCCAGTTCTTGGCTCCGGAAATCGGGCCTCCCGTCTTGTCCAGCATGACGACGTAACCGGGCAGATTTTGATTTACCGTGCCCAAACCATAATTAATCCAGCTGCCGAGCGTTGGTTTACCGCTGATCAATGAACCGGAATTCATCATCAACATAGCTGAGCCGTGAATTGGTGAATCCGCCTGCATTGAGTGCAGGAAGGCAATATCATCGACACATTCACCGACATGAGGGAACAGATCAGAAACATATTTCCCGCACTCCCCATAAGGCTTAAACTTCCAGCGAGGCTCGACAATCCGACCTTCGTTCTTTTTTCCTCCACGACCAAATGTCTTCACCTCGACGGTTTTGCCATCCATGCCATACATCGTTGGCTTGTAATCAAATGTATCGATATGGCTGGGGCCACCGTACATGAAAAGGAAGATCACACTGCGGGCTTTGACCGGAAAATGCTTCGGGCGGGGCAAGAGAGGATTGAGCCCGGCAGTCCCGGCCTCTAAAGGGTTTCCAAAGATTCCTTCCTTTGCCAGCATGCCGGTCAAGGCGAGATGGGTAAACCCGCCCCCTACGGTGCGAAGAAACTCACGACGCGATGTGTTCCCACAAAAGTTTTTGTTTAGGGGGTTCATGGTATGCCTTAGTCTAAATACAAGGTTTCGTTGAGATTTAAGAGAATCAAACAAACGCGAGCGAGCAAACTTGTTTGAGGAATTTCATATTCTTCCTTCAAATCGGCGCATAGCTCAGAAAGGAGTGCCTTCTCGTCGGCCTCGGGCAGACGACCCAATGCAATTTTAAAAGCATCTTCAATCTGCGCTTCAATACTTGTGCTGTTGGTATTTAGCCGGGCGGCAAATTCTTTGGCTATCTGATTTACCCGTTCGCTGTTTAACATAGTTAAGGCCTGTGTCGGCACTGTTGTGGCAAAACGAGTTGGACAGGTGGAATCCCTTTGGGGCGCATCGAAAGCAGCCAGCAAGGGCAATTGAATCGACCGCTTTACATGAATATAAACAGCACGCCGATTCGCACTTTCTCCAAAAGTCTCACGCCACACGTTTTTGGGCTGTGAAGAACCCGCTAATACAGCCTCCGGCATCTTCGGACGCACCCATTCCCCAAACATGTCCAGATTCAGTTTTCCGGCAAGCAGGAGAAATGTATCCCATATTTCTTCAGCAGTCAGCCTTCGCGAATTGTGACGCCAATGTAGTCGATTGTTTGGATCATTGGATAAACCTTCTTCCTGCGGCTGTACGGACATGCGATAGGTCGAACTCGTCAACATCAGGCGCAGCATATGCTTGATATCCCATCCTGAATCCATGAATTCCACCGCTAACCAATCCAGAAGTGCCTGATTGCTGACCCCTTCACCCAGCACCCCAAAGTCATTTGCGCTGGGCACCAGACCGACCCCAAAACAGTGCTGCCATAGCCGGTTGACCATGACTCTGGAAGTCAGTGGGTTCTGCGAATGAGTCAGCCATTTAGCGACTGCCAGACGCCTTCCGGTAGTTCTGTTTTTAGTAAAATGCACTTTTTGCGATTCCTCTGTAGGGATCTCTGCAGCGGCATCATCGATGTCTAAAAAGCCGGGAAACGCTAACGGGACTTCCGGACCTTCCGCGTGTACGTTACCGCGTAAATGGATACGACCGGGGGCCGTATTATTGTTTTCATCAACAGAAAAGTACCGATTTCCCGGATTCGAAAAAACCTGCTTCTTCTCGGTAATCAAAGGTTCGATACGTTCCCGGAAGTCTCTGCCATAAACATCCTCTATGATGCCCGGGTTTAAGACAACCAGATCATCGATCGGTAAAGGAGCGATCGCACTGTAATACAACCCCGGATCAAACCAATATCCATGCTTCGGATCCTTTGGCGTAACAACTATTGAAATAACATTTTTTCCGGTTGTTAGATGGCCCACCTCCTCTGAGCCAAAAGGAACGACGACATAACCGCCTCTGAAGGTGGCCTGCCCGTTATATACGCGGGCGCCGTTGAAATAAATTTTCATTTCAGTCAATAGGCGTCCCTGTGCATAAAAGATGAGTTTTTCGGGAAGCGAAACCAACCGAAACTCTTTTCTCAAAACCAATGGTTTTACTTCGTGGGTCAGAGGCGAGTAGTCCACCTCTTCTTTCGGTTGTTTGCCCTTCTCTCCTCGAAAGACCGCATGGATACCATGATCAGGGGTTGAAAATGGTGATAACGCATCCTTGAAATCCACCGGATCATAACTTGGGAATGTCCATCGAGGATCTTCCGGTAATGCAGGAAGAATCTGCCAACTTGTTTCCCTCTCCTGATCCTTTACATAGCCCATCTGAATCATCGCTTCAGGCGATTTCGCTGCCTGCAGCAATTCACTAAGTAAGTCGGTGTCGACGGAAGCCCATGCCGCAGAAACAGCATCCTTGGCGTTCTTGCGGGCGCTAGCATCCTCATCACTATACCATGTCTTGTTCGCTGTTTTAAGGTGAGATAAATTAATCGCATCAAAAAATGACATCAGCGAATAATAATCCGATTGCTTAATAGGATCGGCCTTGTGGTCATGACATTTAGCACATCCCATCGTCGTTCCTAAGAAGGCTTCTCCGGTAACGTCGACAATATCACTGATCATGTCATTGTGAGCTTGCTTGTGATCTGCTGGTTCATCATCACGCTGCATCAATGCCATGAATCCAGTAGCCAGCTTGGCCGGCACATCGCTGTCAGGCAGTTCATCACCGGCAATTTGCTCCTGCACAAAACGATCATAAGGCTTGTTCTCATTGAAAGCAGAAATGACGTAGTCACGGTAACGCCATATGAAGGGTTTGATCATATCGCGCTCGAAGGCGTTCGTCTCCGCGTAGCGAACAACATCCAACCAGTGACTGGCCAATTTTTCACCGAAACGCTCAGAAACTAATAAATCATCCACCAGAGACTCCCAAGCAATCTCGCGATCTTCTGACAAACAGAATGTCTCGACCTCATCGTGCGTCGGGGGAAGGCCGGTCATATCGTAATAAACACGTCGTATGAGATGGTTGGCTGGCGCTTCCGAATTTGGACGTAGTCCGGCGGCCTCAAGGCCTTCTAGAATAAACGCATCGATCGGATTGCGTATAAACGCGTCTTCCAACAGAGGCACCGGTGGACGAACAGGAGTCTGATAGGCCCAATAAGCCTGACGATCTGTTTCTGCTTTGAGCGCACTGTCCGCGTCTTTGCTGGTCGACGAAGCCGGCACATTCCAGACGACAAGGCCAAGCAAAATAAGAAGACTCTTTAAACGACTGTGGCAGTTTCGAAGCATGCGGATTAGAGAGAAAAATTACTTATTACCTGAGTGCCGGGCAGGTCTGAAATAAGGCGGCTAAAACCAGACTTGCTCAAATCGGTATCCGTCAGGACGATTGTTTCAATACCCGAATTTTCAATCAAATGATCGATATGTCGGTCAGAAAATGCAGTCCCTGTTAGGTTGATTTTTTTGAGTGAATTTTTCTTCGCAAGCAAGACGGACAGTGCATCTGCAGAAAAATCGCAATCGGTCAAATTCAGCACTTGTAGGCTTTTGGATTGAGCAAAGAGATGAATCCAAGACGCATCCAAAGGCCGACGATTCCAGTCAATTCGAACAACACTTTCGGCCAGCGGCGCCAGTGCTTCACGCACAGCCTCTTCATTGTAGCCAAACATAGAAGATGAACTCAGTTCGAAGACTGCATCATTCTGAATCGACTGAACCAAAACCCCGGGAAACTGGGCTTGAATCTCAGCGTAGGCTGCCATCAAAGCATTTTTCCGCATTTTCAAGGCCTGCGCTTGCATCGCCTCTTCACTGTTTCCAATCAGAGAGTTAACGTACAATGCATGCTCCTCCGGAATCATTGTATCCCGCACCAACTGGTTTTCGGGCAGACCCGCCGTTACCCACCATTCCAAAAAGGCCAACTCACCGGCATCCAACTGAGGACGTTCCGCCGGGGGCATTCTTTCGGAGTGTTCCAATGGCAAATGCATACGCGTTATCATTAAGGATGCGGACAAATCACCGGGCACGTAAGCAAGTCCCTTCGAGCCTCCTTTTATGAGATCGATATAACTATCCATTTGTAAACGACCCTTAGCCCTTTCCGTACCATGGCAGGCAATGCACTTTTCGTTTAGAATAGGCATAACCAGGTCAGCGAAAACATGCCCTTCCCCGGTTTTTCCCAAGGCGAGCGCTTCTGCTTTAGCCTGACGCGCAGCAAACACACGCCAGGGTGCGCGATCCAAGGGTTCACCATGGGTAATGACGCCACCGGCATGCCCGGAAATCAGCAGGATTGCCGATGTTGTAATAGCCGTCAGCGTACAATAAAGCGATCCGAAGCCACCTCCAAACCCAATGACAAATGCAATGAGAGCGGTGAGAAAGGCCAAAGAACTGTACATATGGAATGCAATCGAACCGGATCCATAACCACCTCCCAAATAAAGCACAAAGCCTGCAGCAAAAGTGAAGATTGCGAATACCAGCGTGACCAGCGCTGATCCAAATACCAGAGACTCCTGGACACGCTCGCGCTGAAAAAAATGCAGGACAAACAGAGCCAGTACGCCGAACCATAATCCTATCGGCAGATGTAAAATTACCGGATGAAAACTGCCGATGAAATCAAAAATGACCGACCAGTAATCATCTTGAAACGGGTCGAGGAAACGAATGAGCACAAAAAGAGCAAATAAGAGCAGGGTCATGAAAATGGCCATCCGACTCACCAACTTGACTCTTTTTTTAAACATTTGAAAAACAGTATTCTAAATTAAATTAATTTATCAAATACGAGATCCAGATCTTGCTCAGCTAGATTAAATTCAACTCAAGGCCGAGCACACCAATCTGCTTGTTCGGCTGGCAATTCACATGAATGCGCAGCCCGTCGCAAGTAAGCTCCTCGGCCGGATGGATTGTATTCAGTTTATCTGGAGATACCCCAAAGACATCCGTGATATACTTTTTGAAAGGATGCCATTCTCCATCCAGTAGATATTCCATACGCCAAGACAGCGGCAACTCAACAGAACCGCGCCTCGCCCAATAAACTCCCAAACGATTGATCGACTGTGGTTCATTGAAAGTCATTTGCAGCCACTCTTCGCCGGATTCTCCGTTACTGAACCAGCCGTCGTCCACTTCGTCCGACGAGGACTCGGGGATCAATCCCGTTTTCAACATATCCGGGTCGGAAAACTTCGCAGAAGAAGAAACTGTGATCACTCCATAGGTAGCCGGATCGGAACAAACATTGGCTAACTGTGCACGAGCCATTTCTTCAGACTTGGGCATCCAGACGATCATCGATAAATTCCCACGATTATTCCAAGAGGCGTAGGGGATAAACTGTGCCGTCCCTTTCTGTAACTCCCCATCCACAATTTCACTGACAGGCAGCGACACGATTGGCGTTCCCGATAATATCCCGTCTTCAATCCGATTGACTACGGTTTCCGCCTCGGACGGAAGTTCCGGCAGAAAGAAACGCTGGACGGCACCCTCGTTATCCGGTTCCTCCGCGCAAAGGACAATCGGGCCTCGGGTTAGCGCCGCACGTCCACGATTGGCCAGTACATCATTTATACAAGTATTGTATCGAACAGGCATCGGCAAATCCAACTCGATGACATCACCTGCGGCCCATGTTCGATTGATTGCAACAAAGCCTTTTTCAACAATCGCATTAACCGCCTCACCATTCACTTTTAAAGACCATGCAGGAGGCGTCTCCTCAGTAAAGCTGTAGAGGTCTCCGGGCACAAATTGCTGGCCTAATGCCCATGTAGGTATGCGTAATTTGACACTAAATGTGCTGACCCCAACTAGATCCATTTCGACGCGGACCAATCCGTCATAAGGATATTCCGTTTGCTGATGGATGGTAACATCGGAACCACCAACCGGGATGGTCACACTGTTTCCTGAATACAAAAGAATAAACACCGCGTCTTCTTCTACACCATACATATAACCGCCGACATGGGTCATAATACGGGCAATATTTGAGGGGCAACAAGCGCAGTCAAACCAGGGGGAACGCCCGGCAGATCCATGATTGAAAAGATGCTTACCATCCGCTTCCAGAGGATTGACATAGAAAAACTTGTTTCCTTCCAAATTTATCCCCGCCAGAGAATTATTAAAGAGCGAGATCTCTGCTACATCAAAGTATTTCGCATCCTTGTGCAGGAGAGTCATGCGGTGGTTGAAAAACACATTGGCAATCGCTGCACAGGTTTCATTGTAAGCCTCTAGATTGGGAAGATCATAGTTTTCTCCGAATCCTTCAATGCCGTGAATCGCACCCAGACCGCCGGTAATATGCATCTTTTTATCCACTATATTTTTCCAGACATCCTCCAAGGCCTGGGTGTAAGAGTCGTCTCCCGTTAGTGCACTGACGTCGGCCATAGCAGCGTACATATAGGCCGCCCGTACCGCATGACCCACCGCAGTATCCTGCTCAGCTACCGGAGCGTGCTGTTGTGCATAACTGGGAGACATGGTCCCTTTGCCCTCTGGGCGATAAGTCACCCCGCGAATATCCAAAAACTTTTTCGCCATATCTAAATACAGCTTATTCCCCGTAGCACGATAAAGTCGGCATAACGCCAATTCAGGCTCTTGGTGTCCCGGCGCCTGATTCACCGGATTCCCACCATTGTAATTGGAGTCGCCTTCGAAGAAGACCTGATTGACATGCTGCGCACTCTTTTCCGCAATATCCAGCCAAGCACGTTTACCAGTGGCTTCGAAATACGCTACCGCTCCTTCATACATGTGGCCGACATTGTAGAGTTCATGGCTGTGAACAACCCACGTGTACGGGGCCTCTCCCATCTCCTCCACATTCGATACCTTACAAATGTGCGGAACGTACAGATAGCCGTCTTGCTTTTGAGCCTGACCAATCAATTCGATGAGTTCATCCATCCTTGCTTCCAGAACTGAATCCGGCTCCAGATGCAGCAGGTAGGCAGCACTCTCCATCACTTTATACAAATCAGATGAAATGAACCGGTGGGAGATTGGCAGCTCGCCACCTTCTCCGCGAAGATAAGCACCGCAACGTCTGAAATTCTCCGCTGCTGGCTCTGTTTTTTGCAGAGCAAAAGGTACTGTTTCCCTTTTCTGCACATGCAAGCGCGGCAGCCAAAACTGATCGCTCAGCTTAACTTGACTAAAGGCAATTGGATTCACCGGATAGTTATGTGATTTTTTCGAAATGATCATCTTTGAAAATGTATTCCAGTTCTGTAAAAGTGTGAATAATGTGGGTGGGGTTATCGCAAAAGGTTTGTCAGAAAAGCATGCTCTGAAAATAGGCCGCTAAAAGGCTAGTCATCAAGTAAGTACCAATCTTGGGATGAAATAGATTTATATTCAGGCTCATCTCCTTTTCGTGACTTCAAATTTAATCGGGTGCGGTGCTTGTCCTGATAATAAAAGACTTCAACACGATGCAAACCCTGCTTAAGGCCAATACTCCCGCTGGCCTCCCAGGCATCCATGTAAGAATGGGAATCCAGATCAATCACTACACGTCCATCAATGACGACCCGTGCACCATCGTCCGCATGTAGATAAAAGTGATATACCGCATCCTCCGGTACCCTTAAATGACTGCTCATGTGCAGGGCAAAACCTTCTTTTCGTTCCCCCGAAATTTCAGATAGACCCTTCCCTTCAGCAAATAGATCGCCTGAAAGTATGCCGGTTCTTGTCGGTTCCAGTTTCTCAAAATCAGGCAGTTTCGTTGATCTTCCTTCTAATTCAAAAAACCGATAGAATACACCCGGCTTAGACTGAGCCACACTGCTGACAGACGGCTCTAAATCCGTTTTCTCATAGAGCATCTCATACGGCTCATAGATGGAACCATCGTTACCATACGCGCGCACCTTGAATGTTGTGGTGCGATCAACCTCGACCCTTCCATCCCAAAGAGGAGAACGCTCCGTTGGTTCGCTGCCATCCATGGTGTAGCGTACCACCGTACCCGGCACTAAATTTTCAATGCCAACATTGACAGAGCCGTGGAAGATACGAGTACGGGGCGTTGACCAGACCAAAGTCTTGTAAGCAGTTTGCTTCTTACCCAGCGAAAGGGTTACCTTTGCATCGGATTCTTCGCTTTCAAATGCGATTGAGTTTGCACGTTTGATTGGCGCCCCCGGACCTTTCGACTGCATAACATTCCGGTCTTCGGTATACGGAGCAATAATCGTCTTTTTCATCGGATTGCCCTGCACATCTGCGTGGATTTTGACTTTTTTTCCGCTGCCCTTTCGTTCGACAAACGAACGCACCCAATGGGTCTCCCCATCTAAAACAACCGGTGTGTAGGTGAGAATATAGTCCCATGTGCTCGGCAAGTGGGGAGCAAATGTAAACGTCTTATCCGGAACATTATAATCCAAACCGGCAACCCATTCCAGAAGCGGCAGGACATGGGCAAGGTCCCAGTTGTAATAGCGGGACCCCCAGGCCAAATGATTTTCTTCCCAGGCCTCTGGAGCAACCGGATACCCATATTCCCGATGCATTGCTTTGGTATGGTTTAAGGTGGTGAGAATTCCGGCAAACGGTTGCTCCTGACGAAACATACCATCAATGGCCAGCCAACTGCTGATCGTAGAGCACCGGAAAATCCCGTTAGGGGGACTGTCAGCCGCTCGGGTATTTACGCCCAGTGGCGAAGCAAATCCTTTGTCTGTATCGAGCACATACTCTTCGACCATTGTTTTTCCCCATTCCTTTGGCATCTCAACACACTGCAATGCAGAAAGCGCCCAAATGTCTTTCCATGCTGGAGAAGGTTTTCCATAAAAACCTTCCCATTGCCCGGACCATTGGCGCTTAAACTGCTCCACTTGGTTTGGTCGAAAAGCCTTCCAGTGTTCGATATCCTCCGTCTCGCCCAGTACGGTTGCCATATTTATAAGCGCATCAATAGCATTTATTTCAGTTCCGAAACTGGGCGTCGGGCCATTCCCATCGTAATAGAGCGGTTTGAATACCTTGTTGTAGGCCTCCTCCAGATATTGCTTATCACCAGACCGACGATACTGCTGCCAGGCAGGCTCAACCGCTCCGACAAATACCATTCGGACGATTGGAGAATACCACCCCTTGCCGAAATTATCCGGCATACAATTCGCCGGACTTTTATACGGAACCATGAACTGCCAGGAGAGCGTATTACCAAAGCCCCATTTCTCTTTGTCGGCAACCCACGAACCAGCCTGAATGTACGCCCACGAATCCCAAAGATGTAGCCCCATGAAATTATTTACCGCCGTCTGGGTATGTGGATATTTCAGCCAACCTTCACCGATATCGCGAAAATACATAAAATTTAGCGCCCACAGATAATAATACGTCTGCACCGTCATTTTATCGGAACAGCGAAAATAAGGAATTTGTTCATTCAGCAGGTTGTTGAACCAAGTGGACTTGGCCTCCATGGCAGATGCCGCTTCGTTCGCCACCCTGCTGGCGCGTGACAACGCATCGGGATAGGCATCAGCAACCGCTAACGATAAGGCAACCGGCTGTCCTGCTGGTAGCTTCAAGCGGAAAGTGTAACTAAGATTACCTCCGCTTTTGCGATCGTGTTCGACCGCCTCCATCGGGACGCTTGCAGTGTAGACAAAACTCAGGCCATCATACATCATACGACCAACGGTAACCGACTTGCCATACTGAGGCTTCACAACTGCCGTACCCGCCTCCACTAATCGCATCGCGTTGGCCTTTTTATCAAACGTTATAATCGACTCACAGCTACGGGACATGATTCCCTCCATCTGATCACCGTCAAAAGTGGGCACCTTACTTGAATCCCAAAAACTTTCTCCGTTGAAGACAATCTCTACATCCTGATCAGCAACAATGACCGTGGTCAGTACATCATCCAAGCTGATAAACTTTTCCTCCCGCAGCTGCACACCAGCTACATCGTAAGTCGCCACCATTTTATCAGGGCGCCAATTTAAAGTTTTTGGTTTGGGTTCCGGATACTTCGAACCCTCAATAATCAATGTGCCGTAAGCTGCACGGGTTTTGCGCCAAAATTCCCAACCCCAAGAATCGTGCCCTAACCCACCGACCTCAACATCGACAATTCCAATTCCTCGGGCCCGACCATCACGAAAAAGCGGATGCGTAAAACCAAGCGTTTCTGACTCATAGAACTCATCCCAGTAGGCGCCAAATGAACCGGCGACATAGTACAGCTTATTGCCCGCAATAAATCCGTAATGATCACCCTGAATATCTCTCTCCAGCATTTCATTATAATCCGTCCAGGGTGGTCCCATCCGAGACTCTATTTTTGCAGCGTCTAGTAATCCCAGAGTGGACAAGAAAACAAAGGATAATAATGCGAAATTTAGCGAGGTATGCATATAGATCGATGAAAACAGTAAGCTCGATAATATAACTGGAGCCGTCCGGAAATACAAGAGGTGAACACGCCTAAGAGATGTCTACTTGCGCCAAGATTTAAGCGGATCCAACCACACAACCAAAGCTAGAATACCGCTGCCTCGAGGACAGCCTAAATTCAAACCGCTAACGAGGTGGCCATTGAATACGACGTAGGCAATCACGTGACTCCGGATAGGGAATTACATTCGATTTTTTTGCCCATTTGCGCCACTTCGCCTCCAATTCAGCTGCTTTCTCAGGGTATCGTACGCGCAGATCCTCACTTTCACTGCGATCACGGCTCAAATCATACAATTCCCAAGCATTCGGATCACGGTCGTCGGATGTCACTAACTTCCAATTATCCTCGCGAATAGCGGCATTGATCTCGTGCTGCCAGTAAAGCGTTCGGGGAATTGGGGAGTCCGCTGTTCCACGCAACCACGGCAGCAGACTGACTCCCTGCCCCGGCGTTATCCGACGACCCGCAAATTCAGTGGGGATCTCGACCCCTGCCACTTCGCAGATCGTCGGCAGAATGTCTATCATATGAAATACCTGTTCGGAGCAAATGCCACCCGGTTCTGCTATTTCAGATGGCCAATGCACAATAAATGGCGATGCTATGCCGCCTTCGTGCACAAATATTTTATATTTGCGTAATGGGGTATTGGAAAGACTTGCCCAACACTGCCCCTGCGCAGTTGCCCAGCCACCTTCCGTGCGCCAATCCTTGTAATTCGCCGAATTATATTCCGGCCAATTCATCCCGTAGGGTCCAAGCTCACCGGAACAGCCATTATCCGACATAAATACAATCATTGTATTATCCAAAATGCCTCTGCCGGAGAGATCCTCCAGAAGACGACCTATATTCCTGTCCATGTGCTCAACCTGAGCCGCATAAATTGCGCGACGAAAATCCAACTCCGCCTGCTCAGAATCTGAGAGACTATCCCATGCCGGAAGATGCCCGGAATCCACCGATACCTTAAAATCAAAACCATCACGTTCATCCTGATCAAAGCCACTTGTTTCCGGCAGTTTCTGACTAGATGGAAGGATGCCCATTTCTTTCATCCGAGCCAACTTGTCTTCCCGCAACTGATCCCATCCAGCGGCATAACGGCCACGATATTTTTCGATCAAATCATCCGGTGCTTCTAGCGGGAAATGAGGTGCATTATAGCAGAGGTGCAGGTAAAACGGTCTTTCCGGATCTTGACTCGCTTGGTCGATGTAATCCAACGCGACATTTGTAAAAAAATCAGTCGTATGAAATTCCTCATCCGGCGCATAGGGATCGCGGGGAGTCTCTTCTGATCCAATAAATATCTCCCCGTCCCGATAAATCTCACAGCCCGGCAAAACGCGCCAATAACTGTCCACATGCGTGTAAATTCCGGTAAACTTGTCAAAACCACGTTCTTCCGGACGGAACGCAGCCTCGTGCCCTACATGCCACTTTCCGGACAGCATTGTTTGATAATCTGCAGACCGAAGCACCTCTGCAATAGTCACGCATTTTTTGTTTAAACCGCCCTCATAGCCCTCCCCTATATCACGGTATACCATCATACCGACACCGGCCTCATGCGGGTAAAGTCCGGTTAACAAGCAAGCCCTTGATGGGCAACAACGCGGCGTATTATAAAACTGGCTGGCCCGAAACCCGTTTGTCGCCAGCCTATCGAGATTTGGTGTATCAATTTCACCTCCAAAACAACCGGGATCCGAGAACCCCATATCATCGACTAAAATCGTGATAATATTTGGGCGCGTCTCAGCCATACATTGGGGTGTCGGAAAAAGAAAAACGGATTAGAGGGCATCTTGATAAGTCCTTGCGGACTTAATTTCACTCTCCCCCCGAATGATACGACGCTTTCCCTTAAAAAAACGTGCATATTCATCTAATTGTACCTGCCAACTATCCAGAAAAACTTCATCAGCAGCGAGAAATAATACAACATTAACCGATGGGGCCATCACTCCGCGTTCCGTGTACCTTCTTTCAAGCAAATCTTTAAAATACCTAGTTACCTTGAGTGGACTTATATCCCGGTGTCCCGGCCCACCCGGCGGGTGTGGATTTTTCCAGACCAGTCCTAACTCAGATGCATTTCCACGAACGTCATTGCTACCACCCTTCAGTACTCGTGGCGGCTGACCTTTCTTCGCACGATCCGCATTTATCTTCTCTAATTCACGTTGAATTTTTCGCCTCATTTCCGGCTCTTCCGCTTCATATTTTGCCAATTGCTGCTTAAATTCCTCACTGTTCTTTTGGTTTTCCCAATCCTGCAATTGTTTTTCCGTTGGGGGTGCGACGATTTTACCGATGCCCTGGTGTCGCCCGGTAATCATAAATATGGCGTCCGCATCCTGCTCGAGAGCGACTGCAGTCACATACGCGGTATAATTATGGCCATTCCACCATTCTAAGTATTCCTGAATATCATTTTTTTCAAAGGTGCCCAGTTTTGGGACGAATACACCCGGAATGTTCGCTAATCCGATATTCTCAGCATCCCGGTTGATTCCCAAAAACCATCGGGATAATTCTTCACTCACCTCAACTCCAGTTGGCACAAGCTTCGGCTTAAAGAACTTAAAGCGCCTATGGTCATAGAAGATGACATTAAATAATGTACCCGGAGATAAATTGGAAACCATGAAACTGATCTCATCTTTAATCACACGATAACTATTCAAGCCTCCCTTTTCGTCGGTTAACATACGGCGGTGTGTATCGACTAGGAACAAGACTTTTTCCGCACGAGTCTTTAAACCGAATACATTGATGTCAGAGACTCCCAGACCGATATTTCCACGGGCACCACCCAACAAATTTCCGCTCACCGATCCGCCCAGTCCACCACTGACAGTAAAATCATCTGACATTGTAGGTAGATCGACATCTAACTGATCCACGGTAATGTTTCCAATTTGCTGTATCTTCAAGTCGCGCGGCATCAGATCTTTCGGCTGAGGCGGGCTTATTCGAACCTTGGTTTCTTTGGGCAACTCCTCCGTCTCACTAACCGGAGGCACTTCAAAAGAAGTATCTTCACTCTTCAAGTGACTGGCGATGGTTATAAAACCGGCAATGAATCCGAAAACAACATGCAGTAAGACACTAACTATAATGACCCTGAAGAGTATTTTATTTCTCTTTATGTTCTTGTTATTAAAAAAGTTCATTATGGGTATGTTCTCTAATAAAGTATACGGTTGGGTAGAATGGGGTCGTCAGAAAAATCATTTTTCCGTGGGCACTACAATGCCCCGAATGATTACATTCTGACAAAGAATAAATACCAGTAAAGTTGGTATCGCGGCAATCATGAGGGAAGCGTATACTACCCCCTGTGAAGAAAATTGCTGCAATTGGTAGAGCCATACCGTGAGCGTCCACATATCTTTATCCTGACATAAGATAAACGCATACATGAAGTTGGCGTAGGCGCCATTAAACGCACCCAGAGCAATCACAGCAAGTATTGGCTTGGACAGGTTCATCGTAATCATCCAGAACTTCTGCCATTCGTTCGCCCCATCTAACTCGGCTGCTTCAAAAAGCTCCTTTGGCAAACTGTCGAAGAAACCCTTCAAAAGGAAAATCGAGTATCCATTTGCCATGGTTGGCAACAAGAGAGCCGCAAATGTATTTAATAAGCCCAAATCCCGCAGTAAGAGGAAATTCGGAATCATCGTAACCACCCCCGGGAAAGCCATTGTGGCAATTAGAAACAAGAGGATCTTGAACTGCCCCGGCAACTGGTAGCGAGATAGGGCGTAGGCCGCTAAAGGATTGACCAGCAGAGCCAGGGCAATCGCTGCCAAACAATAGATTACTGTATTCTTAATTCCGCTGCCATAAAACAAGATATACTCAACCACCATGCGGTAATTATTGACCGCAAAATAGCGCCTTAAATCTGCGGCATGATCTTTTACGAAGGCAAGATCTGCCTCATACTGCGGCATCCCTACGGTAACAAAAGACTCGTACTCGCGATTATGTGCCTCGGCAAGCAAACCGAGCGAACTGTATTTCTTTTTCAGGTAGTCTCGCCAACGTATCTCCGGTGTATCCAGAGAAATCGCTTCGGTAGCTGATAAAGCCGGGTCGGATATGAATATTTGATAATCCGTCAATGCAGCGGATGCCGTCATCCGGTCATCCGGAATTTCAACACCGGAAAAACTCAAATATTCACGGCCATAAAGTTTATTTAAATGCTCAATCTGCGAATACTTCGATTCGAGAAATGCAGCCCAACGAGGCCTTTCTGATGGGTCCACTCGAATGAACTGTAAATGCAGGAAGTTGCGCACGAAGGACTCCCATTCCACATCCGTACTGCGTCGCGCTAAGGGTGCATCAGTCGACACATCTGTCGTCAGCTTCAAATAACGTTGGTAGACTGCGTCGCAGGAAACGTAGATCCGATCCTCTCTGGGCAAAGTCTTTTTAAAGTCATAAAATGCCTGAATCAATGGCGTATCGCTTAACTGAAACTTACGGTCCGCCAGTTGTTCGGGAGGGAATTTAAGAAAGAACCAACTTTCTATCGGCTCGTTAAATTCTTCTCGAAAGACCTCCAGATCATTCCGGCAAAGATCACTAACATAACCTCGAAAGGCACGCTCATTCCGCTGTATGATTTTTCCTTCCGGTGTGGGTCCGAAGGCGGTGACAAACCAGCTTGTCGGCATTTCTTCACTGGCCAGAAAATCATACCAATCCGAGAGCAAGCGCGGTTGACTCTCTGCCTGCCATTCAATCGAACGAAAATTTTGTGCCGCCGTGCCCGTGGCATCGCGATAGTCGACAATGCGCTCGTTGTACTTCGCTTCCGCATATTTGCTCAACAGTATCGGCTTCTCATAAAGAAAACGTGGCAAAAGATCTAAATCCTGCACATCTACACGGCTCTTGAATGACCCGGAAGTCATCAGAAGGAACGGATAAACCATACTCAGGGAACCGAGTACCAACAACGAATAGAGCAAGAGATAGATCAATCGCGAACTCAGCTTTCGTTTCTCGGATGGCAATATTACAGGCATAGTATCAACTCGAAGCGGTCGTGAAGCTCATCCGGGAAATTCGTTTCATTTGAAACATCGTCAGCCCGATCAAAAAGAAGCCAAGTATCCAGGCTATCGCGATGGCCACACCAAACCGCAAATAAACATAGGCACCATAGAAAATCTCCAGACCAATAACATGCGTTGCCAGATCTGGCCCACCGGCAGTCATCACCAGAACATTGTCTGCCGACTGGAACGCACCGATCAAAACAAAGATCAGCTGAATCATAACCAGAGGCCGAATTGTCGGCAAAGTGATATGCCAAATCCGGCTCCAAAAGCCGGAACCATCAATTGCTGCGGCTTCATAAAGATCTTCCGGTACGGTTTTCAACGCAGCCAAATAGATCAAACAACCGGGCCCCATTCCGGCCCATGCCAGAGGAATTATAATCGATACCATCGCCTGTGACTTATCCTGTAGCCACTTCTGTGGACCGACGTCGAGAACCGCCAGAACTTGATTCAACGCCCCCGCCTCGGAAGGGTCAAAAAACATCTTCCACATGAGCATAACAATGAGGCCGGAAACCAGTGCGGGTAAATAATACAAGACGCGAAAGAGCACGCTGGCTTTCGGAATCTCACTGAGAAAAAGCGCCAAGACAATGGGCGGAATAAACACTAAAAGTATGCTCCAGAAGACATATTCAGCCGTGCGCAGGAGCGATATCCAAAACACAGAATCAAAGAGTACAGCGGCAAAGTTATCGACGCCAATAAAGGAGGAATCTCCAATAACATTATAATCCAAAAATGCCATTCGGGCACCGACAACCAAAGGATAGTAATTGAAGACCAATATTGCCAGTAATGCTGGCGCCAACAAAGCATAGGCCAACCAGTACTTCTTCAGCCATCCTTGGAAGCCCATCTTTGTCTCCGCACCGCCTCCAGAAAAGAGACGCCAAATGTAAGCAAATAAAAAGGCAAAAGATAGCGCGACCAGAAGCATCACTGCCAGGGCAACCTTACGCCGGAAAGCCATAACATCCGGCGGCACCTGTCCAAGCATTTTCTCGTTTATCTCCATGACTGCAGAGTCATACAGTTCCTGCAGTCGCGACAATCGCGTCGCCTCATCTTCGATTCGCGGCAGACCCTCGGAAAATGCTGTCTGCAACGGTTTGCTGGCGCGCTCGATATACACTTGGCAGTTTTCACCAAATGGCTCGGGTAATGAATTTTCCAAGGAGAATTCGAGGGTATCTTTCCATTGCTTCGGTACCGTATGTATATACTCCGAATAACCATGCTGGGCTAATTTCTCCGGGTTAATATAACTGGCATATCCATTCTCAACATAAGTACGCACAATCACGCCCTCCGCATCCGGGCTACCGACAAAACGTAAGAATTTCCACGCTGCATCCATTCGATCGGGATCTTCTGTTGTCGCGCATATACCCAGACCGCGAACGTGCAATTCGGTCACTGATTTACCCGAGGGCGCTACCGGGATAGGCACCAGACCGAGCTCTTCCGGACTCATGCTCGAAATCCGATCATCCAAATTGATCAGAATATCATTAATGTAGAGAAGCGCCATTCCGATGCGCCCACGATCCCAAGTTGGCCATGCCTCATCACTAAGACCCACTCCAAAGCGTTGATTACCGCGTTCATCCGTCCATGGCGCATCCACTAGTTTTGTATAGAAATCCGCTGCCCGGATAGCCCCCTCATCATTAAAGCGTGCTACCCATTGACCGCTCGACTCATCCCGTTCCACGATTTTGGAGCCCATTGAAAAAAAGAAAGGAAGCGATGTCCAACCGGCACCACCCTCTTTCCCCAGTATGATTCCGTAACGATCATCCTCCGGGCTCTGAATTTGCTGAGCCACTGAAGCTAATTCATCCCACGTCTTCGGATAATCCACGTCCGGATCCAAGCCGGCCTCTTGAAAAACCGTCTTATTGCAGGCCATCACCCGGACAAAGTAACTGAATGGTAAGAAATAGAAATGCCGCTTGCCGTCATCACCTATCCGTGAAACCGCATCCCAAATCTGCGGTCGCACGCGTGCTTCCAACTCATCGCGATACATGACATTTTCATCATAAATGCCTGCAGCAATCGCTGCTTCTTTGGTTATCTCTGCGTTAATAAACTCATCTAAAGGCACTAAAAAGTTACGACCTATGTAACTACCCGATTGCCTGGAGTTCACATGTATAACATCGGGAGCGGTACGACCAGCTATTGACATCAAAAGCGGTGCCTCACCTGCCGGCCCTTCCAACGTTAGGGAAAGGGAATTTCCCTCCGGATAGATATTCGGATATTTCTCCCGAAAGGCGCGGTAGACAGCCATTTCTGCTTTACCTTGAATACTGAAAACAGCATCCGGGCTGGGCGCAAAATCAGTTGTACGGATTGATATCGCTGAAAGATCCTCACTGCCGACAAGAGAAATCACTCCCACTACAAAAGGAAGCAGGAGGATACATACACATCGGACAGTGATATACATATAGCTAGGCATACGATTCAGTTTCGTAAATAGATGAAGCACTTTTTCATACGACATCTTCCGGCGTAAGGCCTGATTTGATAGCTCTTCGGTACGTCCCGGGCGGTACCGAA
>CENU01040024.1_pt1 | contig 43097 bp, 26 predicted proteins | sample 361331 | NCBI WGS metagenome assembly CENU01 (sample SAMEA2619766, study PRJEB7988) | marine metagenome | isolation source: saline water (ENVO:00002010), including | reverse complement strand
AGTTGTTCCGTCATATGAACTAGTACATACATATATGTAATTTGTATCTACAGCAACCAAGCCTGACTTGTCACCTGCTTCTCCAACCAAACTTGCCGGTGCATCAGCTCTCAATCTAAATTTAGCACCAGATTTAACAAAAAGTGTTGTACCTGATTGAATATCTAGTTCTGTGTTTGAACCTCTACCTGCTAAAGCATCAACTGTTAATAAGCCATCTGCTAAAGTTGTGTTACTACCAACTGTGATAGTACCAGTTTGAGTTGTACTCGTAACCTCTAGAGCACCTGTGATTTTTGAATCACCTGTAACTTTTAGTTTATCACCTGATGCATTTGCATCAAATACAAATGATTTTGTTCCTGTGTTTTCATGATCATCATCTAACCAAACCACAATTTGTTCTGAAAAATCTGCTCTACCAAATGTTTCAATTTCATCACCTGTGATATCACCTTTAACATCTAAATTTGTCTCAGCCGTAAAAGCACCTGTACCTGAATCAAAAGTTGCTGATGGATCACCAATTGTGATTGCAGAAGCACTTCCTCTTAAATCAGTAAGATTAGTTATTTGCTGTGTAGCGAAAGTTGTGTTACCTGTCGCTGTAATAAAAGTTGATAAGTTTGGTGGAGTATATGTGAAAATACCTGTTGTATTATCATATGCAATTCCACCATCGCCTGAAGCTGATGCTTCTGCACCAACAGACAATGAATTTAATTGTATACCAGATGTTGCTTGATTGTTTACCCATTTAAAAGTACCATTGGCATTTGTTGCCAAAATTTGATCAGCTGAACCATCTGATGTTCCTGCAAGATATCCAACTAGAGTTGGTATATCAGTTAAGTTGTTGTATGATCCAGAAAATGAATCTGTAATTCCATAACCTGCCATTGTTGTTGGTTTTCCAGAAATATTTGCAAAGCCAACTGCACTATTCACAAAAGCAGAACCATTCCAAGTTAATGCTTGTCCTGATGTTGCTGAGTTAATTGTTACATCTGATAATGCATTAATTGATGCCGCACCAATACGTGCATCTGCTCTGGCATCAGTGAAGTATTTGTTTGTTGAACCTTCTGATACTGTATCAGTATCACCTTGTGTAAATGTCATTACACCAGTTGAACTGTCATATGACAGTTGATCTGAATTTTCTGATATTGCCGCTCTTGCTCTTGCATCTGTAAAATACAAGTTTGTACCTTCTGCAAGATCAGTGGTTGAATTGTTTGATAGATCTTCTTCTGTTATTGCAGTTGCGGCCCAATTGGTACCATTATATTTTAGTACCATGCCTGTTGCAAGATTAGTAGTGTCTACATTTGAAATATCTGTTAATGTTAAAGCATCAACTTTATCATCTGTAAGCTGAATAGCTTTTACTAATTCTACAAAGTTAGCATCTAGATCAGCATGAGATAACGGTGCATTATCGCCAGTCTTGGCTAATGCCGCTGATAGAGTTGCTGACCCAGTTTCTGACTCACTCTGAGTCAATCTAAATTTGATTCCTGTGTGCGATAGCGCCATTGTTTTCTCCTAATTAGTTATATTTATACTTAATCTGGTTCTGCGTCTGATTCTACAAGATAGCCAGTTTCTACATATCCAGGTGCCATGTATTCTTGTGTTTCACCTATTGCAAATCCACCTTCTCTAATGAATGTAGCTTGTGGACCATCTGATGCCCATAAGCCAACGCCTTTACCCCATGTTAAGTAATTTGTTACGGTAATGATCTCTTCGTCCCATCCTACGTCACCACCTGTTAAACCGCCACCACCTGTTGATGCATCACTATCCACGTCTCTGTCCCAGCTTGTATGTCCTTCTGTATCAGAATCGCTGTCAAATCCATGATTATAAACATCAACTCTAGTTGTTGGCATTTTGTTATCTTCAGGAATTACTTCTGACTGACCAGCACTTTGTATTATTGTGCCTGATAAATGTTCACTAACCGGAGTACCTTTTAGTCCTCTGGTTATTCCTGAAAGTATTAAATTATCAGCATCAATTTTTGTATATGATACTAATTCGTCTCCGACCCAAATCATTCCAGGCTTACCTGCTAATGGTTGTGGCAATCTAAATTCTAAATCTCTTAATTTTGCTGTAGCAACAGCAGATCCACTTGTTGTAAATCTTAGCCATGGCCATCTGCTTCTTAAAATTGAAAACTTATCAAATGTTACTGATGATGTTTTATCAACACCATTTACATCTTCTACAGAATCAATTTCTGTAGGTTGATCAGTAAAACCTGATCCGCCTGTTGTTAGTTCTAGTTCTATAATTCTACCTGTTAAACCAATCTTGTTAACAGTTAGCTGACATCCTGTACCACCATTGCCTGATAATGTAATAACATCACCAACTGCAAAACCAGTACCTGTATCACCTGTGTAAATTTTATCAATATTAATTACAGCTGATGATTTACCAAACGATGTTGTTATAAATGTTGATCTCTTCCTAGGTGCTCTAATTGATAGTCTTCTACCAATGTTATCATAATATGTAATATAAGTCAGTACATCACCAAATCCTTGTTTAGAAACTGTGTCAACTCTTTCATATGTTTGTACTTTGAATTTTAGTGATTCAGATAATCCAAGTGGTATAAACTCCTCTGGGTTTTCTTCATGATATGGTCTAATAAATCCACCTGCTTCAAGTTCTAATGACACAACGGCCCATTTGCCTTTTGCATAATCATCTTTGAAAGATCCTGATGTATGATCTTCTAGACATTCAAACACAATATTCTCAATCATTTCCCATCTGTCTTGTACAAGATCAGTTTCCCATGCAAGATTTTGATGTTTGTTTTTACATCTCCAAAGTCTTCCTTTGTGTGTTGCTAAAGCACCAACCTCATATTCAGAATTAACATTCCAAGCTGTGAATGTTGATAAATCGTTATACGATATTGTGTCGTCTAGTTTGTAAGCAAAATTATTTTTCCATTTTGCATACCCTTCTCTAGTGGTATCGTGGTCAGCAACATAAGGTTTTGCAGTTAATTGTCTTTCTAAACCAAACTGTGAATTATACCACTCTTGAGTTATGTCTTCATCCCATCTAAAGTTTTTATCAAAATCATATAAGTCTAATCCAAGAACAGATCTTTCAACACCATCTTGTTTAGCTGTTTTAAAATCAGGTGGAGCATAAAACTCATCAGCTGGATTAATAACTTCGTTTTTCAAATCTTTGAGTAAATCAATGATCAATAAATTATTGTCATCACTATCTGGTGCTTCTGCAAGTTCACTTAATTGCGTTCTGTATTTTGATAAAGCTATTCTTTCAACAGCTGAATCTGGATTAACTGATGGTTGTAATAATTTTATAATCTGATCTTTTTGATTTGCTCCTGTAGAAGCATCTCTAACTTTAATTTCAGTTGTAAATCTATCAAAGAATAATTTAATTTTCTGTTGCGGTAATTCCGCCATTCCTACAGTTGCTTGTTCAACTTCTGTAGCATTTTTAGTTACATAGTTTTCAATTTTTGCTCTGTATGGTTTAACTTCATTAATATAATCTCTAATGTCACTAAACTTATCAATTTCGTATAATGATTTTTGTGTTAGTGAGTTTTTATTTTGTACTAAACCTAAGTATGATGATTTAAATAACCAATCATTTCTATCATGTTCAGAGAATACATAATCAATCATTGTAAACAATAATTTGTTTTGTAATTCTTTTCTGTATCCACCAAATACATTGTCTTTAATTACTTGAATTAATTCTTGTATGTTATAATCAATTTCATCACTTCTATCTGTATATAAACTTGTTTTTAACTGTATTGTTGATTGCTCGTTTGCAATTCTCACTAATTCAAAACCTGTAGTATCTGTTCTTTCATTGCCAGTTACTACTTCAGGCCCTTGACCCGGTAAAGCTGTGTTATATGATTGATAGGTTTGTTCGTTTCCATAACCACCAATACTTGTTCCACCTGATCCTACAGCTGGTAAGCTAATTAATGCTGTTGATGAAGCAGATTTTGTGCTGACATCTGCTGTACCAGTTAAAATTTCTGACCTATCACCATATACATATAAACCCCATTTGTTGTTGTAATCATATTTGATTTTGACTACATCATTTTGTCTCAGTGAAGTTGTATCAATGTCAGTTTTATAATCATATTCGTAGTCAACTAAGATACTGTCATCGTAACCACTGACATAATAGTCTGTTGGTGTTAGATATTTTTCAGTTGTTATAACTTCTCCATCTTTTTTAACTTTCCAATTTGGCGATTCGATATCTAAATTGATAGTTGACATTTGTCTGTTTACAAAGTCAACAAATATTCTTCGTGCTGTTGCAATATCTTTAAACCATGTTTGTCTAGGTCTATATGAATTACCATATAATGCGTCTCCGCCTAATCTTGTTTTATCAGGAACAGCATAACCTAACTTTCTATTTGGATCACCTTCAGATAACGATGCACCAAATATTTGAACTGGTTGTCCTTCTTCTGCTCCATAAGTGTAAACATTGTTTGATAATGTTGGAACACTATCAGCTGACTTAACAGTATTGTTGGCTAGATAATAGTACTTGCCTCCTTGTGCAAAAGGCGTTTCTAAAGGTGTATTCAATAATCTATAACCAGCATTTGTATCAAATCCTGATAATGAATGCGTAAGTTTGTTCCAAATTTGATCTGGAATAATATTATCTGGATTATCTTTTTGTAACAATAACCACTGCGTATGAATTTGTTCGTAGTCATTCATACCTGCCCAACCAATATGCATAATTGATCCGTCATCTGATAATCTTTCTGATATATTATAAGTCAAGAATGATTTAGTTGTTATTGGTGAGTAGTATGACAATCCTTGTGTTTTTGGATCATTTAAAATTTGACCCATTTTAATTGAACTTAAATTTCTAAATTCTTGTGTAGGTATATCTGTGCTATTTTTTACCCAGAAGAAATATCTTGTTAATGCTCTACCATTTCTATCTTCATAGTCTTCTGAAACATAATCATTTGCATCTTTAACAACACCATCGCCTTCATATTCGGCAGGCAGTTTATCACTCATTGTCCATTCATAAAGATCTACACTTGATCCAGGAAATAGTTTACCCCAGTATTTAGATCTATAATCTAAATCATAGTTTTCATATTCAATATATCTACAAGTTGATATATCCCACCATACTTCACCTAAGTGTTCTTCTCTCCATGGTAAAGTATTTGAAACTTTTGAATCATCTGAAGTTGTGTAACTTGCAGGATCAATTGTAGATTTATATTTGATGTTTGCTTCAACGTTAGGTGGTAATATACCTTTAACTGGATCATACACAAACATTTCAGCCTCAGTTCTGTAACTTCCTAAATTGTGAACTTGTGACTTAGAAAATAATGCTGTGTCTACAAACTGTTTTTGTAGTCGTTTAGTTCTTTCATATAATGAAGTATTACTTTGAATATTTAAATTTATAGTACCCCATGTTGCAACATCTGAATAGTCTACGTTAGAATGTATTATCCAATAACCAACTGATGTATTTGGATTTGTATATGTTACAGCTGGTTCGTCACCATATTTTTCATATGCATTTTTAGTATTTAGATCTGCTGTGAATCTTAAAGTTACATATTTGTTTTTACCATAATTATCTAAGTAAATTAAGTCACCTTCTACCCAATTGATATCTTTTAATTTAGGTAAACTTAAAAACTTGCCAACGGTACTTGCTAAAGAAGTTCCAACGATTTTATGTTTAACTGTGATTCGTGATCTTGGTATTGCAGTTGTTGTATCAGTTGCATAGACTAGTTGAGAGCCTGATGGAACACTTGGAGACTCAAGAGTAACACCGTTATCTATTGTTAGTGTAGTTCCACTAATAGTATAATCTGAACCTTGTGTTAGTACTTCATCGTTGTGTAAAACTACAACATCACTATCTAAAGTAATTGCAGTTGTAAACACCTTTGTATTTGTATAATCAAAATGTTCAACATAAGGATCATCTAATCCACCAAGTCTATCATGTAATCTAACATCAACATAATCAAGTAAACCAGTAGCAGAACTTATTGCACCTACTTGAGCAGTTGTAGTTGGTATTGCACCAGTTGTATCTGTAACTTGATATTGTGCTGTGTTGTAAGTTATTTGTACGTCTGCATTACCACTTGTAGCATTTGTAAATGCAATATTAATGTGTGCTGTATAATTCTTTCTTGCCCAATCAATATTTGTGTTTGTCAAAATATTTTCTTGTATTGTGCTTGAATCAATATTGTTGAAGTCTGTTGCACTTACAATTTCAATTTGATTCTGTGATAACGTTTTATCTTGTCCTTGTTCAACTAAAAATATATTACCATTAAAGTTATTACCACCAGATCCAAACGATTCAGTAATGTTAAACTTCACAGATGAAATACTATTCAATTTGCTTATTGAACCTAAATCAACAATACCACTTGTAGCAGAATCTTGTATTTTTATTTGTCCTGAAACATCTGTTGCTTGTACTGATATGTCAAACGACTGGTTGTTTGAAGCACTAGTATTTCTACTAATCTCAATTTCAGTTGTTGTTGCACCTTGAATTACTCCACCTACTGCTGTAATATCAGAGTTTGAACTGTTAATTACAAAACTTGATACTCCAGTTCTGTCAGGATCAATTTCTATAGTTGGTGTTGTAAATCCTGATCCACCTTTAACAATATTAAGAGTTTTAATTGCACCAAATTTATAATAGTTGTTTGCATTAACATTTGCAACAGTATCAGCATGGAACGTGATCCAGTTTTGAGATAATGCTGGCAAAGAATTTAATGCTGTAGTATTTGATGTGCCATCTGGTTTAGTTACAGCAACAATTTCTGTTGGTATTCCATAAAAGCCATTACCGCCATTTAGAAGCACTAAATTTTGTATAACGCCGGCTGTTTCTGCCACTTGAACTCTACATCCTGTACCACCATTGCCTTGAAACTCAATTACGTCACCTGTTGTAAAGTCACTAGTTGCTGTTAATAGTGATATATTGGTTTCTATTTCAACAACCTCATCAGCTAAATCATTTACAGATATATCTGCTCCAGAACCAAAAGCACCTGAAGTTGAGAAGTTAAAGTCTAATGTATCAGGTACAGGAACATATTTGAATACATGATTACCTGTAACTGGTGCATCTGGATCTTCTTTAACAACAGCTTCAGCACTTTCGTTTTCTGTTTCAACAAGTTTTGATGTTGTTTCATCTAATGTTACAATTAATAATGGCTCAGTTTGTACAACAGAGTCAATAGTATTTGCAGTATTACTGATTCTTAAAACGTTCCAATCTAAATTTTTATCATTTGCAATCCAAACTCTATCACCTTCTGTTATTGAATTTGATTCGTATAGTGTATCTAATGATGTTTCATTCCACGTTTTCTTGTGTACATCATTCCAATGTACGTAACCAGCTGTTGGTAATTTTAATATTGGTTGCTCTTGCATTGGAAATATTTTGTTAGTACTATAATTTCCAATTGGTCTTTTAATCCATCTGTCAGAATCATCAATATCAATTTTGTAAATATCATCAGTTTCATCATCATAGTTTGGAACAACAGTTTTATCTGATGGTAATACAAAGTCAACAAGCTGTGGATTTTGTTTTATTAATTTGCCTTTTAGTTTAATTTCAATATCTTGTTTTTGTTCTACTGCACCAAAGTTACCAATTTTAAATGCATACTGTTCATATACATCAAATGTTTCTGTATCTGATATTTCATTTGATTTTAAAAGTTTATCAACTGATTCTTGTGTACCTTTTTGTGCAATCATTCCTTGATAGAATTTTGCTTGAGCAGTATCTGACAATCCTAAGTTTGAGAGATACTCTCTATTTTGCCAACCAATATTATGTAATGCAGAATTTCTAATATCACTTTGTGGTAATAAATTGTCAACATCAAAATATCTTTGAATATTATCAACTGAATTTTCAAAGTTTGGTATTAACGTAGTACCTCTAATTACAAAACCAGGTGCGTTAAATGTACCATCCCAATCTTGCGATCTGTAGAAATTAAGTTTTAATCTTCCTTGTCTAACACCAAGTATTGGATCGTAGATAACATCATCAAATATAGTTTTATTATTAAATGTAACAACGTGTTCTATTGTTTGTGTAAAAAGTTTACAAGAATAAATTGCATTGTTTTTATCTGTTAATTCAATAGTAATTGTTTTGTCAGCATCTCTAGTAGATTCAATTAATGATTTATCAATTGGAAATCCATTTTGATCAACAATTTTATAGTGTCCGCCAAATGTTTGTTCTATGTTTGCTACATAGCCTAGAGCTGGTTTGTATTTTAAGTATTTGATACAAGGATTTAATGTTACACCTTGATCTGTTGCATACTTGGCATTTGCCCAGTACAAGAATTCTTTTGCTGAATAATCAAAACTAAACTGCTGTCCAAGTTCATTATCATAATGATCAAATATCCAACCTTGCGATTCTAAGTATTTTCCATATCCAACAATAAAGTTATATACTTGTTGTATACTTGTAAACACAGTACCATACTCAACAATATTAGGTACCGTATCGTAGTCATCATAATTTAGTACTTCAATACCGTTTACTAATGGTATCTTGTTTGGTTCTTTAAAGTTTGAGTTTATAAAAACATTTGTTGTTGTGTGTTTAGTTGTAGCTTGAAATACTGTACCGTTATGCTTAACAAAGTCGCCAATCAACAAATCAAGTCCTTCTTTGAATGTTGGAATGTCAGGTGTTTTACCGCCAACATTTACTGATCTAGATTTGCTTGTTTCAACAGGATTAAGAACAAAGAATTTAGCACTTGTATTATCGTACCCATTTACTCTGAAGAATCCTTCTGCTGTTTGTGTTACCATAATAGCACTATACGTTGATGTTGATAGTGGTGGACTAGTATGTGTTCTAAATGTTATGTCATTATTAGGTATATCAAGTGTTCTTGATTTTGTACCTGGACTATAAGATTCAGCTTTTGCTTTCAGTGTTCTTGAGTCTGTAAATCCTCCTACTCTGTATGAAAGTTGAGATTCAAGATTTCGTATTCTGTTACCTAAGTAGGTTGATATATTTTTTCTTTCACTGATTAAGTAATCACTTAAAATTTGTTGATAACCTTCTTTAATTAATGTTACCTTTTCTCTATCAGCTGTTTCAATTGATTCACCATGAACATATATTCCTTTGTTTTGTTGTCTTCTTCCTGTTTGTGAATCATAAACTTGTCTATCAACTATTTTAGATTTTGTAAATCCTAAAGTATTCCACATTTTTTCAGTATACTGTAAAGGTGCTAGTGTAAACAATAATTGCTGTATTGCAAAAGGATATGATGAACTATTTTCCCAAGCATACTCCGCCGGAGCACCATCACCAAAGTTCCATTGTCTTTTGTTTATAAGACCAATAGGGTATGTTGTTACTAGTCCTCTGTTCTTAGGATCAATTAATGCACCAACTGAATCAACAGGCACCCAATCAGAAAAATTAGGTCTTGCATAAGGATTATCTGGACTGTTATAAGATTTGTTAACAAAGTTCTGTCTGTCACCTGCAATTATTATACCTTTTTCTAGATGATCTATTAATAAATTTCTTTGTGCTGTTGAAGTCCAACTATATGTTGAATCCCACCATAGTGGTTTCATCGAAAAGCCTAACATTTCCCATGGATGAGTATGCGGACGATCTGTTCCGTACATCTCTTTAAAAATGCCTCTCCAGTTACCAGGAAGTTTTTGATTTGATTGTAAACTAGTTGTATCAGAATAATTTAATATTTTCCAACTGTTTGTATACAACGTTTCAAAATAGTTTGGTGCAACATAAGTGTTTGGTGAAGTATAAACATCTTCGTTATCTACCATTAAGACATCTTTCATATCTTGTGATATATTAGTTTTCCAATCAACTCTGTTGTTTATAGCCCATCTATGAAATATAGGTCTTAAAATTTCTTTTGCTTGATCTTGTGTAAACAATTTAGTTCTTAAATTATCTCCTACAAATTCTTCTGCAATAATAGGTGGAGTATAATCTTTATCTGTAAATTTATAAGACGCAGAGTTAAACACTCTTGCTTCATAATCAAGAATTGCTTTGTCTCTTAAATCATTATATGCTAACACTCTTGAACCATCGTGTCCTCTAATGTATTGTCTTGCACCTTCAACATATGAATCATCATATTCATATTTTGGTAGATACATTTGATGTAAACCTAAGAATGATGGAGTAGGTGGAACATAAGCTGGTTGTATATTTTCATAAATTTTTACAGTTATAATATCATTAACTTGTGGCTTATCAGCAACCTGACCTAAGAAAACAATTTTAGTTCCCATTTGATTATCAATAATGTAATCTTCATTATATAATAATACATCACCATTTCTGTAAACATACATATTTTTTAATCCATGATCTTCATCTGGATTGTAAGATGCATTTTGTAATTCTATTCCTGGTTCACCAACAAGGTAATCTTCAGATATGATATCTTGTAACATAGTGTCTTGTGTCAACCAAGGAGTATTGTCAATGTTCAATACTACTCTTTCTGCTGTATACGTTTCACCAATTGATAACATTCTGCTATCAGCAAATGGTTGTACTTTGTTTTTGTTTAAATTAGTTGATTTAATTGCATCGTCAACCATTTTACCAACATTAGTTTCATCATATAAACCTGTTTTTTGTAAAATATCTAAGCTGTTTATAAATGCCGCTTTGAATCTTGAGTATGATGAATCAGCATGACGTAAAGCATCAAATAAGTTTAAGTTATTATCACCAGCTATCATCATTGCTCTTAGCATTGGTGAACTATGCTGAAGTATCACACCGCCTCTAGCAGTATCTTTTTTAGTATCTCTATAGTTGTTTGGACCTAAACCTTGACCTATGATCTCTTCTTGACTTTCAATGATTGAAGAGTAATGAGTTAACATATCACCATATGAATATGATAATACATCTTCGTTACTTGCATTAAACTCTAAGTTCTTAGGAACATCATAGTAATTGTATCTGCCTAGTGGTGTTTGAGAATCAGTATCATATTTTATTTGAATATATGCACCTGTTTTTGGTTTTGATGTTAATGCTATTTCTTTATTATTGATTACAACAAAGTCAATATTTCTCTGCAAGAATTTATTATCTAGTGTTACTTGAACTTTTAATGTATCATCAATTTGATTTTCTAAAGTAAATTTTGTAAAGCCATGAATGTAGTTTTCATCTACTTCAAATTCTTCAACAAGTAATTGTCTTGAAGGTTCGTTTGCTACTTTCCATTCGTTGTTGAAAACAGTTGATCTAGCATCAATTATATTGTTAATATCTCTATTAACAATCTGTATTTCGCCACCCATGTTTGAGTGATTACCACAATGATAGTATAATGTATCTGGTGCAGAGAATGGCACAGTAAATTCTAATTGCATTCCACCAGTTTGTGATGATATTGTTTCGTTAATTGTATGATCATCATACGAAGCTGTATAATTTGTTGTTAATGGTGTTGCTTTATAAGTTGGACCTATGATATAAGGAAAGTCAGGCTCGTCATTTGCGTCAATAGTTATAAAGTATGCGTAAGTTCCATTTGGGTATTCAGGAGTAACACACATTCTACCATTGTGTTCATCTAGATCACCTAGTCCATCAACATATTCATAGTCTTCCATGTATGTACCATCACGTGTTGAACCATCTTCTCTGTCTGTTGTTTTTAATCGATAGCTTGTTTCCATTTTCTTAAACGAACCTGTACCATCAGTGTTCGTAAATGCGTATGGTCCATATATTGGATATCCATCAAATGAATAACCAATGATAGGAGAATGATTACCTGAGTCTTTTGTATAGCTGTTTACTGGGTCGCTATTAACGTAATAGATACCTGCACTATCAACACCTAATGTAATACCTGCCTTAACAGCATTTGTAGTATATTGTTCAGTAGTAATGTTTGTTACGTTAGCTGTCTTTGAGTTGTATATTGGTACACCGTCAACAGTACAACCTATCATACCAAGCGGTGTTTCAACAGGAGTTGATGCCGCGGTAGGAACTTTTGGAATCTTGAACCTGAAAGTTTGAGATACTATGGCGTTCGGGTTCTGTGCATTCGGAAAAGTTCCTCCGGCATAATACGATGGTATACCATTTGATTCGATGTATAAAAAGTTTTCTGTGTCTTTAGTAACACTCTTACCATAATATACCCTACTATTTGTTATTCCTGTTGTATACTCATCGTCATACGCATTCTTGTTCCAGTTCTGTGAAGTACTGAAATAGAATGGATGATTAGCATTGGTATAACCAATGTATCCTGATGAAGGATCTTCTGTTTCAAAAATGTATGTATAGCCTCTTTTTAAAATTAGTGAAGGTTGCTGTACACCATCTATGTAAAATTTATTTTTGCCACTACTGTTATCTTTTGATACTGTGACTTTTTTTGAAAATCTTCTATTTAAAGATAGTGGGTAGTTCGTTTTTTTATAATGATAATATCCTGGAATGTCTTCTTGACCATTTAAAAATGTTTCAGTTGACAAATTATTCTCAAATTCAATAGCTGATACTAAATCTAAATTATTTTTGTAAGATACAGGAAAGTTTAAGTATGGATCGTTTAATCCGTCTGCTGTCTTATAAGAATAAATTTTTGAGCCTGCAAAGTTACTTGAAGTATACTTACCTGCATCACTTAATGGTACACCATCGTTGTCGTAAAGTTCAAATAATGGATACTGGTTAATTTTAGTTTTTGTTTGACCTTCATTCCATCTGTTATTCAACCAATAGTATTCTTTACCTTCATTTGCTAATCCAAGTCTAACAGTAACTTTATCATAGTCAATAACAGCTAAATCTAATTGTGTTAATCCAATACTTGTACCTACACCAGATACTGTCCATAAAGAAGAAGTACTGTCAACAAATAAATCATTAATATCCCAACCTATGTCACCACCTGTACCACCACCATGTGATATTTTTACAATATTACCACTTTGTAATGGCGTGTTAAATGTTAAAGTTTTTGTACCAATACCTGTAAAGTCTTCATCGACTTTTTGCAGATCACCATTTAGTAAAATAGTGTCTTGTGATCTCAATGAATCTTGAAGATTGAATACTGTTTGTCCTGCTTGAGCAAGAAATGATTCAATACCGCCTGTGGTAGGATCATTGTCTGTATCTTGGTCCCATGCTATATCATCTGCATCCCATGGTACATAACTTTGCACATCTTGATTGTTTTTAAATAACATTTTATGGCCATTTTGCAATGCAATGCCATCAACAGTATATTCTGGATTTCCTTCAATATCAATTTTGTTAACGCCATCAGAAACAACATCAACATCTTGTATATGAATTTTTCCGTAATTGTGTAATTCTAAATTTCTTTCAAATTCAATAATTGGTCTTCTTGCTCTTCTTGTTTCATCTAATGTGAAAGGTGATTCAGTTACTATATACGATTCATCCCAGTAAATATCATCATAGCCTGTTCCTTCGTCATCGTCCCAGTTGTGATAAGTTTTAACAACCTGTGTAACTGATTTAAAATCTGTTAATGTATTTTTGTTAGCCCAGCCGTTTGTTCTTGACCAAGGATTTTGATCTTCTGCACCTCTTTCAATAGTAATATAATCTTGTCCTGCGGCCGATGGTGCTGTATCCCATCTACCTCTTGATAATAAATCAACTGGGTTTGAAACTGTCTCTCCAATTACTATTGCACTGAGTGGAATTTCTTTACCATCATTGAAGTAACCAAATGTATTATAATATTGTGTATTAGATCCATTGTTGATAGGTTTCCAACCTGACACACCATCTGCGTCCCATGATCCATCACCAGTACTACCTACATCGTCAATTGATGAGTCCCATGGTAAATCATTTACTTTAAAAAATGTTGCTGGTAAACTACTAGTTGGTACAAGTCTAATACCTTCTTCTGATCCAACACCTTCAACAAAATATCTAATTTTATTTCCAGATGCATCATTAATTGCACTAACCGGTGTTACGTATGTGTCTTCAACAAATTCAATAAACATACCAGATGAAAAAGTAATTCCTGTTGGTGATGTATATTCAGATTTTCCAATAATTTCTGTTGTAACATTAATATTTTTATCTTCATTACCTGCAATTTTTACAGTAGGTAAGTTTAAATCTAAATCTGGGTACCAATAATAATTTTCATAGTTAACAAACTTATCAATATCAATTGGCGGAGCAAAAGTATAATAATCCTGTGAAAATAGTTTGTTATGATTTTCAGTTGGTGCGTTGTAATAATTTAGATAGCTTATTAATTCATCATAATATGTTTCTTGATCAATTAATGCTGTTTCAGTATCTCTAATTGTTGCTGTAGGTTCTAATTGATAGTAGTGTCTATTTTTAGATATTTCAGGTACATAAAAATCTTTGTTGGCATCGTAAATTGTTCCTGCTCTACGACCAATGTATCCATCAACATAATCAGCTTCACCTTTTTTAAACCATTGCTCAACTGTTGAATCAAAAAATGATTCAAGTTTTGGGTTTTGTAGGTAACCAGGTAATTTTCTAATTACTTTTGTATTCATTAGTAACCTCCAGATGATCCGCCTGAACCTGATGATCCTGAAGAACCACCACTTCTAGCATCAGTTCTTACTCCTGTTGAGCCAGAAGATGCGCCAACTGACGCTGTTTCAATTTCTCCTGAAGCTCTTAAGTTACTGCCTGTAAAGTTAGTTACAATTTCTACGTTATTGACTGTAGCAGTACTCATGAATAGTTCGTTATTATTTGCGGTCAGCTGGAATAAGTCACCAAATACTGATTCGTCATCTTTACCAACTATAGCAATAGAAGCCAATTCACCTTTTAATTGTGTATGAATATATGCCGCTAGTTCTGTAAAGAAGAAACTGTCACCAAACTCCCAGAAGTTTATATCAAAGAAAGTATTAATAGCATCAACTACTCTTGTTTTAACTTCGTTGTCAGTGATAGTTGCTCCAGGTGTTTTAATACATCTGAAAGTTGCTTTTAATTTTTCATCTTCAACTTGATCACCAAATAATAAAACAAATTTTGCTGGTGTATAAACAATTTGATCACCCAATGCTTTATATTTTTCAATTTCATTAAACACTAAAGATAAATCTGTGTTTGTTGGTCTTGGTGGCAATTCTGAAATTGTTTTTTGATTGGCTTTCCATGAAACTAAATCAGCATAATAACTTTTTTGTAAAACAACCATTTCAATAACAGAACTGATACTTGGATCAATTCTGTGATCTCTAGGTGCAGTATGTTTATATTGGAAGAACAATGGATTTGTAGATGTATATGATCTTCCTTCATATGCTCTATAAGTTTTACCATTATGTTCAGTAGTCCAGTAACCGCCTTGATATGTTGCTTCTTTAATTTCGCCGCCTGTTACACTACCTTCATAAAATCCAAAGTATGGAGTTGATGTTCCTGTTTTTACAAATTTAACTTTTGCTGTATTTTCATCAAAATCTTGTACTTTAATGTTTCCTTGCATTGCCTGATGAAACTGACAAGCATAAAATAAATCATCTGGTGCGTTAGATGGAACTGTAAATGTAAATGTTCCTGTCTGTTTACCGTTGTGTGCAGATGTTACCGACCAACCATTCTGTACACCTATTCCATTATTTGCACTTAAAGTAGTTCTAATCCAGAAAGGATGTCCTGTTAAGTTTAAATGGAAAGTGTATGTTTGTCCTCTATATAATACAATGTCTGTATTTTTATCTCCAGCTTCAGCAAAGCCAGTTGTACCAAATAGATAACCATGTGGCTGATCTGGACTAACACTTACATAATAGTCAGTTGCTATTGCTGATTGATCTTCTGAATCACCTGCTATTTTGTAATATGTGTATCCGTCAAAATCTTCATATGATTCAAGAACAATGTATTTGTTATAAGGTATAATTTTTTCATGTGCTGTTGGATTGTCTGGCATACCATCTTCGTCGCCATCAAAGTTTGAAACTTTAATTTTTCTTGCATTTACAAAACCATCTGGTTCAGTAAAACCATCATCAACTGCAAACTTTATAGGACGATCTAAATTTGCATCGTTAATATCTTTATTAGTTTTTGGTAATACAATCTGATCTCTAATTACCAAGCCTGTATTAACATCAATGTTTTTATAATCTTTAACATTAAAAAATCTTACTGCGTTATCAGATTCAAAAATGTATTCTAATCCTCTTACTGTGAAACTATAGATATTTGTATTTGGATCTTTGTGAGCATATAATAACCAACTTGAATCTGCTGTAGTACCTTTACTTGAATATGCAAAGTTTGATGTTAAGTCTAAATTTTCTTGTTCAATAATATACCAACCTTCTTTTCTAGATGCACTATCCCAGAAATTATAACCTAAACCAAAGTCTTCATTCAACTTCATTTTTGCTTCAATATTAAATTCTTCCGACTGTTCACCTGACGTTAGTGTTGATCTAAGATTTGGAATAACTGTTCTTAATTTAAATCCATTTGGAATAGCACTATCAAGTGTAATAGATCCTACTGTATCTGCTGTAAACATAAATCCATCATTTGCAATAGACACAACAGTTGCCCATATGACTGAGCTTCTATTTTCATTTGTGAATTCTAATTTTGTTCCTGGTCTTATATAACTTAATTTTGCTTCGTTGTTTTGTGGGTTCAAGTAAACCATAAATGCATTTTCTTTTGAACTTGAACCTTGATAGATATAACCAGTAGTTGATTCAACAGCATCAGGAAATGTTTTCCATGTTACTTTGTTATATGATGAATCATTTTCTAAACTAAATGCATTTGCATTGTTTATTTGATCTGTAATTGATTTTTTATATGTGTCAAAGAAATAATTTTGTAAATTTTTATTTTCAAGCATTGGTTGAATAACAGTTCTTACAGTATTGAGATAGTTAAATGCACCTGTTGTATCTTGGTCTACAATAGTTGCTGTACTTCTTGCATTATTAGGCTGTCTATAAATTATTCCATCTTCACCAAGCATATTAACACTTGCTACAGTACCAGTTGGATCATTGATATCTAAATATCTTGAATGACCTTGGTGGGTTTTATTAATTGATTTAATTTTTTGTATATCAGAAACTTTTACAATAGGAAATATATTATAATCTTCTGCACTAATCATTCTATCTTGTGCATAGTAATTTTTAATTGCATTAAATTTAATATTTTGATCTGATTCTGTTGGCTGTGAGTTTGTTACTGCATATTGAAGATCAAATGTAATTGTTAAATCGTAAACTTGATTCTCTTTGTTTACATAAGGTACAGTAATAGTTTTGTTTGCTATATCAGATGGTGCAATAGCTTCGCCACTACCAAATGATGATCTGTACCATGCTCTATATGTTCCAACTGGAACATTACCAAAGTTTCCATCTGGAAACTTAATTGAAATTCTATCATTGTTTCTTGATTCAACTGTAAAAACATTTCTTTTATTAAATGCTAGTGAATTGTAAACAATGTTGTTGCCTGATACTGCTGGTACTTTGTCCCATGATAGTATTGGAGTACCATTACTATCAACTTGTTGTAACCAAACGTCAAACTCGTTAATATTATCAACATCAATATTGATATTTCTGTTTGGCAACGGTGAATCAAAAGTGAAATCTTCGCTTTCAAGAATACCTTCTTTAAAGTACAAGAACCAACCTGTGTTTGCTGACGAATTTCCAGTTCCATCATTTCTATAAATCATAGTGAATGGTGAAAACGGATCTGGTTCTACTTCTTTTAATTGTTTTGCATCTGATATATCAATATTAACAATTTCAAATGATCTACTTTGACCTTTTATGTTAGAATTAAATGCTCTAACAACATCAAATTGTTTTAAGTTGTTCATGTAATAAATGTCTGTTGGTATTGTTTGTAAAATATCTGATTTTACCGGACTACCAAATGTATTGGTTGAATCAAAAGATGCATTCATTACTCTTAACCATTGGTCATACCAATTTAAGTTTGCTGAGTCGTTCCAAAAAACTTTTTTGTTTTGTAAATCTATACCTTCGCCATCTGTAATTGGTTCTGAAGTAGTAATTGATTTTATTTTTACGATACCTCTTGCTGGTTGATTACGTGATGGTTTGTAAGAAAGAAGTTTTGCAAGTTTTAAAATTGATTCTCTTCTCTCTGCTGTGTCTAAAAAGTTTTCTCTAGAGTTCAAATCAATTCTGAACGCAAGTGACTGACCTAGGAAAGCTAACAAATCAATAATGGCAATAAATTCAGATGATTCAATGTAATCATTAAAGTCTTCTGGAAAGTTGACTTGCATATAGTTGACCATTGACTGTCTAATTGTGTCAAAGTCATATGATTTAAAATCTGATTGTGTAAAAATTCTGTAGATTGTTTTCCAATCTTCTGCCGCAAATAAATTATTTTGTCTTATTACCTGACTCATTATAAAATTGCCTCCGTTGAAGCCTCAGTTTCAAAATCTAAACTCAATTGTAAGGATTTGTTACCTGGCTTTACTTTTGCTTGGATATTGACTCTTAAGCCATTTTCTAATTGATCAAGAAAAGCTGTTTCTAATATTAATCGTGGATCGCTTTCAACCACATTTTTTACGTCTTCAAGAATTAATTCTTTGTTGTCTTCATCAAGTGGTTCAAACACCATGTCTTGAATAATTGATCCAAATTCAGGACTCATTAAACGTTCACCTTTTCTAGTGTAAAAATGATTTAGTAAATCCTGCTTGATTAAATCCATGTCAGAAACTTCTGATTTTATACCGCCTAGTTTGGAACTGAAACCTCTATAGATTTTTGTTCCAAAACCCATATCGGTTTTAGTTATAGATGAGGTAACAGTAGTGGTAGTATTAGCCGCTTGTCCTACTGCTCCGCCAGAATTTCCTGTATTTCCGTATGCCATTGTATCTCTTAATCTATAGTTATAATGATATTTATGTGTGCTATTATGTAGTGTTTTAATTTTAGGTGAATTTTATAAATATTAATAAATTATCAGCTAATATAACTATGAAAAAATACGAACAATATACAGCAGACGATAGAGTAGACATAAGTCTGCAGGATAATGATATCTTTTATCTTAATGGTGAAATATCAGAAGAAAATATCAGTAAATGTATCAAGTGGATATTATCATCAAACTTATCTAAGAAGCCAAAACGTACATTAAAGCTATATGTAAACACAACAGGCGGTGATTTGTACGAAACGTTTGCACTTGTTGATATCATGAAGAACAGTTACCATCATATTTCAACTATTGGAATTGGTGCTGTAATGAGTGCCGGTGTTTTGATATTGGCTAGTGGAAAACATGGTGAAAGATACATTGGTAAAAACACTGGTATAATGAATCATCAACATAGTGATAGCATTGATGCTAAAATGCATGACATGAGAGCACAAATGAAAGAAAACAATAACTGTGAGCAAAGATGTATGCAAATATTAAGAGATGCCTCAGGTTATAGCTTGACAGATGTACGAAAAAAATTCAATAACCCATCTGATCAATATCTTACAGCCAAACAGTTGGTTGAATTTAAATTAGTAGATCATATTTTATAGAATTCGGTTGACATATCACAAGTTGTGTAATACAATGTGACTTATGTTGTTAAAGCTACTTGAAAATTTGGGTAGAAAACGAGTAATTACCGACAGAAGCGGTGCGATACCATATCTGATTAGGTACTATGTCTTCTTGAAAGACAGGAAAGACTTTCCATTCAATTTTACACTACACAAAGTATTGGTAAGCGATGAACCAAAGCTTCATGATCATCCATGGAACTGGGGAGCATTTATACTTAAAGGTGGATATTGGGAAAATACGCCGGAAGGCAGATTTTGGAGAGGTCCTGGATCATTAAGATTTAGAAAAGCTGAAGACCTACATTGGTTAGAATTAGCCAAAGACAAAGATGGAAATGAAATTCCTTGTTGGAGTTTATTTTTCATGGGCCAAAAGCGGAAAGACTGGGGATTTATGCATGATGGAAAATGGATTGACAACACAACATACCTTAAAAAATATGCAAAACAATAAATTGGTAAATTTAAAATTGACAAAACCAACTATTAGTTGTATATTAAGAGTATGATTGAAACATTAATAAAGATGTTGCGTAGAAATAGTTCTACACAGACTTTAAAGAAAGAGGAAACTACAATGTCAAAAACTAAAATGACACAGAAGCAGAAAATTCTTCATTACTACAAAGGTACTGGTAAAACTGTGACAGCGAAAGAATTAGTATCAAGGTACAAAATTCTTTCTCCATATGCGAGAATCTTTGAGTTAAGAGAACAAAACTATGACGTAAGAAGTCTTGTTTTCAAGCCAAAAATGACTCAAAGAGGCAGATGGCCAGTGAAGTATCAAGTAATGAGAACTAAACTTTCAAACGTAGCCTAATTTGTTATAGGCCTATAACAAAGTTTATAGCTTTAAAAATAAAAAAGCCCGGATGTATTACACGCACCGGGCTTTTTTTGTGGAGGAAACTTTAATAAGTTTATTTATAACTTATCGTATTAATTTGTTTTTTCAACTGCTGGTACTTCTGTAGGGACTTTTGTATAATGATCCCATGCAAACCAACCGCCTACTGCGATTACTACTACTGCAAGTAAAATCCATTTTTTGTCAATTCCAAACATTACAATTCTCCTTTGCTAATGATTAAACTATATTTCAGTTTAACAATAAAGAATATTTAGTACTTTAATGCCCTGGGTATGGCTCTCTAGTTGGGTATTTTGTAACTATCGATTTGGTTTCTGTTGTTTTTCTTGATGAATTTCGTGGCGTTTCAGCTACTCTATCTTGCTGAACATTAATATATTTTGATATATCTTCATCTGTCCATGGATGTTCTATTCCGCCAACAGGTAAAGCCACAGTTGCTATTGGACCATTCATGTGTATTTGTCCTGCTGTTTCTAAATGGAAAGCAGAAGAGAATGAATTAGTACCAATTGCTGTAAATGTATTATTTAGATTACTGTAAATTGTTGTACTTTGAAATGCACTTGCATTTATACTTGAACCAGCTTTAATTTTTACATCACCTGCTGTTTCAATATGAAGATTACCATCTGTTATTGGATCATAACCAACATCAGTTGTTTCTAGTGCCGCAACATCTTGTGTTGTTTTTGGTTGTGTTGTATCTGTCACACTATTTGTTTTAATTTTCACGTGTCTACCCGCTTCAATATTGATATCTCTATCTGCTCTAATGTTGAAATCTTCTTCAGCTCTCATAGAAATTGATTTTGCACCAAAAACTTGTACATCACCATCTGCACCTAGTTCAACCCATGCTGTTCCTTTTTTATTATTAACATAAACAATTCCATTTGCATCGTCTAACAATACTTGAGCACCGCCGGCAGTTCTAAATCTTATCTTAGGTTGGTAACCTGCATCATCCATTACAAATTGATGACCGCCTGGTGTAAGTATACCAAAAACTTTTGATGGAGATTCTCTTCTTACTGTTGAATCTGTTAAACCTCTTTTTGTATCTTTTTCTAGACCTTGTTCAAGTAGTCTTTCGTAGAATGGGTGTTCTGCCCTATCAACATTGTCCATGGATTTAGTTTCAGCTACAGCAAATTCATTTGTCATGGTATTTTCAATATTTGCATTTTTATCTCTAAATGGATTTTCTGCAAAATCCATAGAATTAACTGACGTAGAATCTTTTTTATTATATTCAGTTGTTGGAACAAACTGATCTTTAATATTTTTATCAGGTTCATCTCTATAAGAAACTTTTCCAGCCGCAATACCTGGTATCATGTGGTTAGCATATTCATGAAATACACAACCTAAACAATAAGCCATACCACTTGCAAAACCAACTAGTATCATGTTGCCTACGTCTGGTGGTTGCATCCACATTCCATAAGAAGTTTGTGTACTTTGTGAGCTAATATTGTCTTTTGTGTTTTCATTTACATTTGTTGCACCTGCAAATGGAGAAGTCCATGCTACAGGTATCCAGTTGTTTCTATTATTTGGATCTGATGCAGACTGACCTTCTACGTTGACCAACATATAACCCATCTTGGCCGCATAATCAGAAATTTCCATAACTCTACCAAGATGAATGCCAGTTAAGTTAGAAGCACTCTTACGATTGCTCTTCATTTGGTCTTCGTATGTTTTTCCTAATGGTGTTTTAAATGCACTTTTTTTAGTTGTTGTGAATGACATATTATTATACTCCTCCGACTGGTTGTGTACCGCCAGCACCGCCCGGTGATTTACTTACTGTTCCTGTTATTGAATCTACTACACCTCTGGTTATTTGTGCTTTTCCGGATGCAGGATTTCTAAAGTCAACTCCTAGCCTATCAAAAAATACTCTTGTTGAACGTATCATTTGTAATTGTTGTGTAAACAATCCTCCACTAAATGAATGATTTATTCTAGTAACTTGATACAACGAACTTGTAAAATCATCTCTTGCTATTAATTTACCATTATCATCGATTAAAGTTTGTGTTGTAAGTCCAGTATCTGCATCTTTTCTTACAGGATTGTAAAAATTAAATACAATTTCTGACGTATTACAATAAGGATTCATTGCGTGGGTTGTATCTGGATTGTAATATTTGTCAGAAGGCATAATCCAAAAAGGATCTCCACGTATTGTCATAGATGCTTGTACCATTTCTTCAACTTGAAGAATAAATGCCTGTGTTTCTGCCGCTTTAAAATTTATAAATCCTAAAACACTTTGAGCTGAGTTAGGATCAAGTTTACCAACCTTTGATTCTGGAGATTCGTCAGCATCAGCTTCGTTTTGAAAGTAAGATGCCGCCGCCATTGGTATTCTTGTCATGGTGTTTTCTTTTTCAAAAGCTGTTTTAAGTTCACTTAATGGTATTTGTTCAATGTATGCTTTTGCATTACCAATATATGACGATGGAAGTTGTTGTTTTGCACCACCTAATCTTGGATTGCCTGAACCATAGACTTTATCAGCTCTTTGTTGTTGTGTTTGACCTGATAAATCTTCGCCGCCAACACCAGTTCCATCAGTTTGTTCATTTAAATAATTTTGTAATTCTTGGTCTGCACCTACTAATCTTTTTGCTTCATCTGAATCGGAACCTACAGTTTTTAAATATTCATTTTTTAAAGCTAGTCTTTGTTTTTTAACTTCGGCTTCTTGTTGTTTTACAGTTTCTTGTAATGCTTTATATTCTTCACTGCCGGGTGGAAAAGATTTCATTTTTGTATAACTTGCTTTGTAACTTCTAAATAGTTCTTTTAATGCACTTTGTTTTTCTTTGTAAGATTTTAAAAGTTTGTAATCAGCTTCCCATGATTTGTGCATAACAGAACCTTTGATAGATCTAAACACACCTTTAAGAGCTTCAGTTGGCATGAAGTACTGATTATTATATTCAATATTAAAATCCATAACTTTGTCATTAACACCAGTATAAATGTAATCGTAAATTTTACATAATCCTCTTACTTTATTGCCTCTAAGTTTATCTCCTGCCTTTTCAGCCGGCTTTAATTGTTCTTGTAAAATTTTTAACATTTCTTCTTGTGTAATATCACTGGTATCATTTCTAGGTTTAAATGTATTGTATGGTGTAATTGTGTAAATGTATGTTTTAGCATACGTGTTTCTGATTACATCAAAATCTCCTGGTATAACATCTACATTTATAGTAAAGACTGTACTTAATAACTGTTTCATAATATTTTTTTCAGTTAATGCATCAGCATCAGTAGAATCAGATTGAGCACCTTTTGCCTTAACAACAAGATTTTGACAGTAGTCTGTTGATGCTAGTACATCTAGTATTGTTTGCTGTACTGTTTGTCCTTTATAAATGTATATTGATTGTGTTCCTTCAGCTGATTTTAGCTGTGCCTGTGCTGTTGACTTTTGATCTTGCTCTGGATTGTCTGTAGTTCTAGCATCATCGCTAAACATTTTTCTATGTATATCTAATGTTTCACCTTTTAACTGAGCAGACTTTAAATTTTTGATTGCTTCATCAATTCTGATTTCAAAAGAATCAGTTTGAAATTTATCAACTGCTAATCTATCTAGTTCTAATTCATTTAGTTCAAATGAAAATCTATCACAAAAATTTTGTAAAGTATCAATACCTGAAAGTTTAATATTTTTTGGTATATTAACAATACCTGATTCTTTAGCCTGTTCGCCATATGGTGCCGCGGAACATTTTGTTACTGAACCTCTTTCAGTTACTTCATATGAAAACTTATTAAACTTTAAAGCCCACAATCTATTAGTGTGTGGTATTCTTGTTGGTACTCCAGCATCTTCGCCGCCTTTCTTTGCACCAATCATCCATAATTCTAAAAATACAGGTGAGTCATAAAAATTATCAAGCCCTAATATATAAGCCGCCTTCCACATTTGTTCTAAAATTGTAACACCTTGTGGTTCTGTTAATTCAATTTCAAAGTTTAATGTTGTTGATGGATCGTTTCTTGTTGGAGCAACAATACTTTCCATTTGTACATCTGTAATTGAGATAACTGACGAGGCAGTTTCCGCAATAATTTTTGCATTTGGCTCTCCGCCACTGTCATCAAATACAAAACTGTTTTCTGCAAAAGACAAGGATTCCAATTCTCTTTCACCAACTCTTTCATTAGTATCTGTGGCTTGTTGATCTGCCATTTTTCTAAGAAATTCTTTTGATGCATCAATGCTAGTCATGAACATTCTAAAATGATATGTTGGTTTAGAATATTGATCTAAAGGATTTTTATCCCAGTATGGATAAACATCAAGTATTAAATCATCTTTTTGTTTTTCAATATCTTTTTCTCTTTCGCTGACTTCTGCATTTTGATCTTCATCTGCCAATACTGCATCAGATTCTCCAACCGTTGATTGATTAGTTATACCTGTTACAGGTCTAGTTTCATTATCTATACTTGTTTTTTGATAAACTTGAGGTGTGTTGTCTCCACCTGATTTAGTTTCATCTGGAACAACGACTTTCCTTCTGGGATCATCATGAGGAATAAATTCCGCCATATTAACTTCCTAATCTATTTTTTATTGTTGCCGGATCTGGTATTCTTATTTCTGTGCCGGCTTCGAAATCTTCTATAGGGTCAACTAAAATGTTTATATTTCTTTTGGCAAATACCCACCATAATCTAGTACTACCAAAAAATGCGTATGCGGCCAAGTCTGGTCTTTTATCATATTCAGCTGGAATAACATAAAATTCGTCATCATCTCTAATTGGAACATAAGGAATATTCTCAACTACTCCTAGATAGTCATCAACTATTCTACTATCTCGGTATATGCTTTTTTTGTTGTATGGATTATTTTTATATGGCATTAGTAGAAACTCTTAGATCCGTTTGCGTTTTGTCCTTCGATGTATTTTCCAGTTCTGAAACTTTCAAGACTGAAATGATCTCTTACATCGCCAGGATCTGGTGCTACAACCAAGTCGATAAACATAATACATGATGCTGGCACATAAGTTTGTGCAAGACCTTCCGCTACAGTTTTAACACTTGTTGTTCCACCTGGACTTTCTGGTGGACCAGCTGGTACATAATCAACATCATTTAGTAAACCTAGTGTAACAGTTCTTACAAGAACAGGTAAATTTTTAAACATATATGGACCATATGCAGAAAAGAGTAAAGTTGGTGGAGGAGCACCTCTAGTATCAGCTCTCACACTATTGTCTAATCCAAACTCTCCTCTACACACAATTTTAAAAAAGTTCAGCACAGCCAACAGGTATCTGGCTTCTTCATATGTGTTGGCTGTGAACTGACCATTAACTGTGAGTGAAGGGGAGGTTGATTTATTCCATGCAAAATATTCATAGTTAGTATGCGGAATATCGTATGAGCTATAAGCAGGAGTACCTAAGTTGACTTGAATTTCTGGAGAGTAGGGAAATATCAATCCATTGGTATTAGCAATAGGTCTCATGAGGTCTGAAGTTTTTGGATATACCAAATCTTTAGCCCCTGGTTTAGCTCGTAATTTTACTCTGTAATCTGAATTTGCCATTTTAATAATACCTGTTAATATTATTTATTGTCATCATTAACTGGTATTTTAAAGACTTGACATACACCCTTGTTTTAGTGTATATTGTTAGTTGTGTATGAAATGTAAGGATTAATCTACGTATGGCTAGAACAAAATATTTAAATAACAAGGATTTATTAGCAGAAATCCATAAAAGTAAAACGTCTTACTGCTACTATGAAAAACCAGAATATCATCAATTTGATTTGATATTGGACGAAGTTAAAAAAATTAACAGAAATACAATAAAAGAAGCTAGACTCGTTAGAGCAAAAAGACTGTCAGAACAAAAAATTGAAGCATTGGGATTAAAAGTTAAAAAAACTACAATGGATGAACACGCCATTGATCCAAAATCAATTCCAATTGAGGACTTGATTTTTAGAGTTAAAACATTTGATCATATTCCAGATGATCTAGATAGAAAAAGCAATCACAAAACTATTGCAGATACCAAAGTGAAATTAAATTTTGTTCCTTTCAAACATTATAAATTTAAAAATTATGAAAAGAAAGAATTAGTAGAAGTTGGCAAAAGCCATTATGCATCACACAATCAATTTAGTTTGGATCATGGATCAATAACTCCCAAGCTAGGTCATATGTATATGAAACTGTGTCAAAGATATGGTACAAGATCTAACTGGCGTGGGTACACTTACAATGATGAAATGCAATCACAAGCACTATTGCAATTGAGTATGATTGGTTTACAGTTTGATGAATCCAAGTCTGATAATCCATTTGCATATTATACTGCGGCAATAACCAATTCTTTTACCAGAGTATTGAACATGGAAAAGAAACATCAAAGTCTAAGAGATGATCTTTTACAAGAAGCTGGGCAGACTCCATCTTTCACAAGACAGATTGAGCATGAAGAAAAACAAAAAGCAAAACACGGAGAACAGATTTTAGGTCATGCAAAAAGAAAAAAGTAAGTTATTCGACAAAGTAGCTTGTTTCACTGATATTCATTTTGGCATGAAGAACAATTCACGTCAACACAACAATGACTGTGAAGCATATATTCACTGGTTTATTGATCAAGCCAAAGAGTTTGGTGCCAAGCAATGTATATTTTTAGGTGATTGGCATCATCACAGATCATCAATCAATGTGTCAACATTGAACTATTCTATGAGTAATATTCGTAGAATATCTAAAGCATTTGAAAAAGTTTATTTTATAGTTGGTAATCATGATCTCTTTTACAGAGACAAACGTGAAATATCATCTGTGCCTTTTGCAGATGAATTTGAAAACGTACAGGTTATCAACGATCTATTTCTTGAAGGTGATGTAGCCATAGTACCTTGGATGGTTGAAGATGAGTGGAAAAAAATAAAAAAAATCAAAGCCAAATATATGTTTGGACACTTTGAACTGCCCAACTTCAAAATGAACGCCATGGTTGAGATGCCAGACACAGGAACAATACAGGCAGATCATTTCAAGAACGTGGGCCATGTGTTCACGGGTCACTTCCACAAGCGTCAGCATTCAGGAAACATTTCATACATAGGTAATGCCTTCCCTCACAACTATGCTGACGCCTGGGATGACAATCGTGGATGTATGTTGCTGGAATGGGGGCAAGATCCTGTGTACAAAGTTTGGCCAGATGCTCCAAGATACAGAACTATTGAATTGAGCAAACTGCTGGCAGACACAGAAACAGTATTGCAGGCCAACACATATTGTAGAGTGAAAGTGGACCTAGATATTTCATATGAAGAAGCCAACTATATTCGTGAGAATCTCACAGAATCATATCAACTCAGAGAGCTGGCACTTCTACCACAGAAAGATGCTGAGGATGAAATAGAATTTGCAGGCGAAATCAAGTTTCAGTCAGTGGATCAAATTGTGATCGAACAGTTGAAAAAACTGGAGTCTGAAACTTTTGACAACAACGTACTAGTAGAGATATACACAAGACTATGATAAAACTAAAAAACATATCAATTAAAAACTTTCTGAGTGTGGGTAATTCTGTGCAGGCAGTGAACTTTGACACACCAGGCATGACACTGGTATTGGGCAATAACTTGGACCTAGGAGGTGATGGATCTCGAAATGGAACAGGTAAGACTACTATCATAAATGCACTATCCTATGCCATATACGGTATAGCATTGAACAATATTAGACGTGACAATTTGATCAACAAGACCAACGGCAAGAACATGATTGTGACTGTGGAGTTTGACAAAGACGGTCACAGCTACAGAATTGAACGTGGTCGTAAGCCAAACATATTCAAGTTTATATGTGATGATGCTGTAGTAAACGACACAGACACCAACGAAGCCCAAGGGGATTCGAGACTTACCCAACAAGAAGTAGAACGCATATTTGGAATGAGCCATTTGATGTTCAAACACATTGTGGCCTTGAACACGTACAACGAACCTTTCTTGGCAATGAAGGCCGGGGATCAAAGAGAAGTGATTGAAGAGCTCCTCGGGATTACAAAATTAAGTGAAAAAGCTGGCAAGCTCAGAGACGAAATCAAAAGTATCAAAGACGATATCACACGTGAAGAAGCCAGAATCGATACAGTCAAACGGTCTAACAGCAAGGTAGAAGACACCATTAGAAAGTTTAGAATCAAATTACAAGCATGGGATGATGCACATGAAAAGCGGTTAGTTGAATTGCGTTCTTCCATTGCACAGTTAAACAAAGTGAACATTGATGAAGAGATTGACAGTCATGAACTGCTGGTTAAATGGAACCAAGATAACACTACATTGCAATCGTTGAAGCGAGAGTTAACACAGTCTATAGGCACGTTTAAACAGCTAGACAGCTCTGTACAGCGTCTTAAAAACAATATTGCTACACTAGAGGACAAAAGGTGTCCCACGTGTGATCAAGCATTGCACAATAGTGATGAACATGATCAAATACTGGAGTCTGCTAAGAAAGAACTGATGGAGACCGAAAATCAATCACATACAACGCAAACGCAAATACAAACCACATACAATAGTATACAACAATTATCGTCGGCACATACACATACAACAAACAATACAACACATACATCGTCGCATACAAACGTACATACAATAATATCGTCGCATACAAGCAACACATACAATATAGGTACTAAACCGTCTGTATACTACAATACTATGAACGAAGCATATCAGCATAGACAGAACTTAGAAGCATTGCAGTCTGAAGAAAAACGTGAACAAACAGAAACTAATCCTATTCAAGAACAGATAGATGAACTGCAACAAAAAAATATAGAAGTAATAGATTATGCTACAATTAACAGTTTAACAAGTTTAAAAGAACATCAAGAGTTTTTGTATAGATTGTTAACAAGCAAAGATTCGTTTATTAGAAAGAAAATTATTGATCAGAACTTAAACTATTTGAATTCAAGATTGAATCATTATTTAGATACAGTAGGATTACCACATGAAGTAGTATTCCAATCTGATTTAACTGTGATGATTACTGAGCTTGGTAGAGAGCTTGATTTTGATAATTTAAGTAGAGGAGAAAGAAACAGATTAATACTTGGATTATCTTGGGCATTCAGAGATGTATTTGAAACAACATCTAATCAGCTAAACTTATTGTTTATCGATGAATTGATTGATTCGGGTATGGATACACAAGGTGTTGAATCTGCTATTGCTGTATTAAAGAAAATGGGCAGAGAACGAAATAAAAATGTATTCTTAATATCACACAGAGATGAATTGGTAGGAAGAGTAACAAATATATTAAATGTAATTAAGGAACACGGCTTTACCACTTTTGATAATGATCTAGAATTAGTAGGTAACGTATAAATATTACATTATGAGTAGATTATTATTTTGGGCATTTATTATAGCACTTGCCTTTTATTTAGGATTATACGTATGGTAGAACAATATACAAGAACAACATTAGAATTATTAAACCAAGTTAGATATTGGCATTGGCAAACAAGATCGTTTGCCCAGCATGAAGCATTATGTAAGTGGTATACAAATGTGGCACCATTAATTGATGATCTAGTTGAAGCCTGGATGGGTTATGATGGCAGAATATCAGTTGATCAAGGCGGTGTACAATTAGCTGATTACGATAGTGTAGAGCAAATCGAAGATGCTATCAAAGAACACAGAACAATGACTAAATCATTCAAAGATGGTTCAGCAAAAGGCCTAGGTGATGTACAAGATATTTTGGATGATATTATGAAACAGGATTCGACTCTGTTGTATCTTCTAACTCTGAATTAATATTTTCTTCTTCAACAGTTTCAATAATCATAGGTTTAGCACTTTGCTCCTTGAATGCTTTTTTATTCATGTACCAGAATCTTGACCATTCCATGTAAGTGAATACATTTTCAGGGTCTGCAGGATACATATTAAAATATTCCATTCTCCATTGATTAGGATCCCATAATGCAAATGAGCCTTGACGAGATATTTTTACAAACAATATCCACTTGTCTTGTGCTTCACAAGATTCTCTTGCCTGTTTAATCCATTCATTTAATTGTTTGATAGGTTCTCCTAATGCAAGGTTGTGCCACTGAAACTCGCCATAGTGTTTTGCTTCAATAACAAGATAAGGAAATGTTTCAGGTGGTATAATATCACCTTTAAATCCTCTCGTTTGTCCTTCAGATAATGTTTCTGTTCTTGAAATATTTTGCCCGCCTACAAACGCACCTGAATAAGGAACCCTTGTAAATGACTCTCCATATAATTCTGTAAGATGATTTGCAACATCTCTTTCGTATGTTTTGCCTTTATTTTTGGATTTTGTACCACTCATTAGTCAGCCTTTATGTCAATTAAATTTAGCTTATACTATAGCATTTATTTGATATTTGTCAACCTGTTAATAATATTTGTAAAAAAAGGTTGACCTTTCTATGCATTTCCTATTATGCTAACAAACATTACACAGAACACAGAGAAAAAAGCAGGCAAACATCTACTAACAAAATTCTAATATAGGCAATATAGCGACTCTAGTGATTTGATATCTCAGAAATGCGCCGAGACAAGGTGGTGAATCTGATGTCGCACGTGAACAGCTGAACGTAAAGGCTGAAAAGATAATGGCTCTGAGAAAAAGCAACCATTAACTTATATGTAAACTGCTAACCTTGGGTACATATAAGTTCCGTCGTATGGAGTAGGAATAATAGGGGTTGAAGGACGACCGCCTCTGTAAGGTTCCGTAGGTTAGATGACTTGTCTCTGGTAATGAGATACTCCGCCCTTTACTAGGGTGGAGTATGGCCAAATCTTGGTAATAAGCAAATACATTTATCATTTAAATTAACTTAGAAACTGTAAATCAACGAAGTTGATATTTTGCTCTTTAGAGCAAATCTAACAGTTAACAGTTACTATATTGGTTAACACAATGTTTATTACCCTAGCTCTGACTTTAAATAATTTTGTTATGAAAATCATCCACACACACGAAAAAATCCGTAAACTCCTTGACAAGTATCAACCGCGGAAAATATATATGCGCCTGAAGTCAAAGTCTCCAAAAGTATCACATGAGACCTGTCCTGCCATAGATAAAGTTTTAGATGATCTAGAAAAACTTTCGACTTCAGGTAAGCCTATTACAGAAGCAAAATTTAAATCGTTAGAAAAGCAAATGGAAAAATTAAGAACTGCTAATGAGAGTTTACGAGATTCAGGTAGATACTGGTATAATGCTTGTAAAGAAATTTTAGACCCAAGCTATTAGACTACAGGCACCATGGACTTTTTATATCGTTCCATGTTGTCTTTAACAAATGTAAAAACATCTGCACGATCCTGTGATTCCATCATCCATGCCTCGCTTAATGATATACTTCCCCTCATATACCAACACATTTCATGAATTTGTCTAGTTAAGGCCCTTAAATCTTTTTCCATACCATCTACATATTTGGTAATTTCTTCAGGGGTGTGAGTTAAGAGCCAGTTACGAAAAAACTTGAAATATCAAATTCTACATCAGCATCAAATTCTTTTTGTGTCTCTTTACACACAACAGTTCTTTTACGAGCAAGACCAATTCTGTTTATCTCAGCAATTTTAGTATCAACTTTTTTAATATCAGTTGATGGTACATTAAGCACAAATTCTCTAATTTGTTTTGAGTCATTTGTTTCTTCGCCACTTGGCACTCTAATTTTTGAGATACTGTTTACCATTACATCATTACTCATGTCAGCAAGTTTTCTAAAACTTTTTGAAAAGTTTTGTATACTTTGTTCTGTGTTTGCTTGAGCTTGTTGTATAGCTTTTGTTTCTTCAAATGCTCTTAATTGAATTTGTGTTGTAACTGCATAGCTATGAGGTCTTATATAAACTGTACATCCATTTTCTAAATGCACAGGATATTCTTTTTCAAGTTTTGTTTGTTCAGATAATAGTTCTTCAATGTTTAACACGTATGTATCTGTATTTCCTGAATGCGGTGATTTAGCTTGGATTTCCATTTCTCTACCAAATGTTGCCATACGAATTGCTAACATTAAAATATCAATATCTGGTTGTGGTAGATCCATTGGATTTAAGATCCCCGGACAACAGCTCTTGATAACTTCAACAACAGCTTCTCCGTTAAGCAATGCATCTGGAGATTTCATAAGAGCTTCGTCTTTGGCAGTCATTGCCATAATACCTACTTCTCCTGATGCTGTTAGTACAACATTTTTTTCGTCAGTAAAATAACCATTACTAGGCAAAGAAACATATAGCTTTGGTTGTCTATAAAACTCTGCTAGTGGATTTGCTGGCCTTACCTGTTTTTTATCTTCAACTTTTTGTTCCATTTTTGTCCTCTAGATTAAGTATAGTTTTAATATTATTTAGTAGTTTGATTAACTACCCACTTAATATATCCAATAAATAATAATATACTAGTATAAAGAGATCTCAAATGGCAGACGGCGATAGAATTATAATAGCGGGTTTTGAAATAGATGTTGCGAAACAAGGTGGCTTCGCAACTGAACAAACCCTTGACAGACTTGCAAAAGCAATGGAAAAAATGTCAGGTGGTTCTACACAAACCACTGCTGTCCTTAGACAAGGACTAGGAAAAATTGCTAATCAACAAACTAAACTCTCAGAAGCTCAGAAAACATCCGCAGATATATTCAAAGAAATTGGATCCAAACAAACTAAAGTACTTCAAGATCAATCTAAACTTGATAAAGATAGAAATAGATTGTTTGGTAATCTGCGTGATGCTATGGGTAATGCGGCACGTCAGTCATATGATAAAACTGTAAAAGGATTGCAAGAGCCAAAAGGATTAGGTGTATTTGGTAAAGCACTTGGTACAGTAACAAGCAAGTTGGGTGTAATGGGTGCGGCAATAGGTGGTCTTGCAACTGCCGTTGGTGCTCTGGTTGCCAAGATTGTAAACATAAGTGATCAATACTTGACTCTATTTAGACAGGGTTTTGTATTTCAAGAATCTCAAACAGCGGCCGCAAATGGTTTGATGCAAGTAGCTGATATGTCATCAAGAATGTTTATATCAACAGATAGATTTGTTGAACTAGTTTCAACATTTTCAACTACAGTTGGTATAGTTGGAATGAAAAGATTTGCAGATCTTAATGCGAGATTAATTAATACCACTGAAGCAGTAGGACAATTTGGTTTATCACAAGAAGCATTGATATCAATGTCAGCTGAATACATGGATACCATGAGAGCAACAGGTGTTCTAACAAGAATGAATAATCAACAAATACACCAAGGTACAATGAATTTTGTTGCACAAAACATGGCACTAACAAGTTTAACAAAACAAACAGTTGATACAATTCAAAAAATTGCACAACAAACTCTTGCAACAGACTCAGCAACCAACTACTTAATGAGTTTAGGTGAAGCTGGTGCCGAAGCGGCTGATGGTTTATTATTAGCAGGTTCATTTGCTGGAGCATTAGGTAACGAAATTGGTGGACCACTATCTCAAATGGTATCAGAAGCAGTTGGTAGACAAGGTGCGGCATACTCTGAACTAGCAAGAAGTACTATTGCGGCATCAGGTGAGTTTTATCAAGGTGTATCAGGTATTGCTGAAGCTGTAAGAAGCGGTGGAGATGTACAAGGTGCATTTAATGATTTAATTACATCAGCTAGAGATTTAACAGATGCTGATTTCCAAAGACTCAGAGCTTTAGAAATGCAAGGTGATGCTCAAGCGGCTTATATTATTAAATTTAATAGAATGGTAAGAAACATTCCAGAAGAAGAAATGGAAATGTTGGCAGGTACACTTGACGATTTAAGATCATCTGTTGATCCTGATGAAACATCTAAAGCATTTTTACTATTCTCAACAGCAATGAACAAAGTTAGATCAGCATTTACAAATTTATTTGTTTCTATTTTTGGTAACACAAAAATAATGAAAGGTATGTCTGCTGTAATTGACACAGTTCAAGATGCATTATCTAATTTTGCAAATTATCTAACACAAAGAGATCCTGAAACAGGACAAACAAGAGTTGAAAAATTAATTGGCTTCTTAGGTGACATGATACAAAAATTTATTGATTACATCAAAAATATTATTGATGCAGTATCAGGATTTGGCAAATCAGAAGAAGAAGGTGGCGGATTTATGAAATCATTAAAAGATACATTCGTTGCCATATTTGCTCCGATTATTAAAGCAATAGGAGATGCAATTAAATTTGCTATTGTTGGTGCATGGGAAATTATTTCAATGGATCTACCTACATGGATGGGTGGTAAAGGTGGTAAAGAAAATGTTTTTGAAGATGAAATATTAAAACCACAAAAAGAATTGTCAAATGCGAAAGCTCTTGAAGTTGAGGGAATTTATGGGTCAGAAGCAGATGTTAAAACTCAAGAAGACATATTAAAAAGAAGAGAAGAAAATTTAGAAACAGCAAAAAATAGACCAACTGAAAGAAAAAGTATTTTTTCTATTGGTAAGATATATGATCAAGATGAAGTTGATAAAGCACAAGAATTAGTTGATCAACAGAAGCAAAGAGTAGAAGATACAAAAGCAAATAATGAAAATGCTAAAAAACAATATGAATTAGCACAAAAGGCATTAAACGAAGAATCAGAGAAAAAATTTAAATCAATATTTCCAGAATATGATTATCAAAAATCAATTGATGCTGGAGAGCTTGTTAAAAAAGCAGTTGAAGAAACAACAGATACACAGAACCAAAATAACAAGCAAATGGTTACAGGCACAAACCAAGGTGATGCTACAGCAACACCATTTAAAGGACTAGACGATAGATCTACAAGGATCATTAATGAAGCAAGTTTAAACTCAATGGGAGATTTAACACCAGATGTTGAAGCACAATCAGAATTTGATGTATTGAAAGAAATCAATAAAAACATGAAAACATTGGTAATGGCTCAACAGGAGAATAACGAAATATCAGCTGATACTAATAAAAAAACTGGTGCAGTAGTTTCTGAATCCAAGAAGACCAATAATAATCTCCAATCGTAAGAATAAAAACTTGACAAACCAAAAATAAACATATACTATAAATAACATTATGGCAACATGGCGAAGATATTTTAACGAAATTGGAACACTGAGTGGACAAGCCTCCCCAGTAGGAAGTGTAGGTTCACCAAATGCCAATGCGGCATCCAATTCTAAGTACAACACTTGGTTACCTGAAGTATATGCAGGTCAACCTAATCGTAATGAAAGATACTTTCAATATGATCAAATGGACTCAGATACTGAGATCAATGCGGCATTGGATACTATTGCAGAATTTTCTACACAAAATGATGAAAAGACAGGAATGCCTTTTCATATTCAATATAAAGATAAACCAACTGATACTGAAGTTGATGTTATATCAGAAGCATTAGAACAATGGAACTCATTAAATGATTGGGATAAGAGATGCTTTAAGATGTTTAGAAACACAGTTAAGCAAGGTGATCAGGTTTATGTAAGAGACCCAGAAACTTATAAGTGGTTATGGGTTGATATGATTAAAATTGATAAAATTTTAGTTAATGAAGGAAAAGGTAAAAAACCTGAATCATACTTCATTAGAGATTTAGATTTAAACATAAGAGCAAAAAATTTAACAAATGCGTCATCAGACAAATATTCGTCACCGATGGCTTATGCATCAGGCTCAATGCCATTCCAAGGAAGATCAGATTATAATAGAGGCATGACGTCGGCAAGTATGGCTCCATCTACAGCAGGTAGATTTATGAAGTCAGCACAAACTTCGGCTGTTGATGCCGCACACGTTGTACATATATCTTTATCAGAAGGAATGGATAGATTTTGGCCTTTTGGTACATCAATATTAGAATCAATTTTTAAAACTTACAAACAAAAAGAATTATTAGAAGACTCAATAATCATATACAGAGTTCAAAGAGCTCCTGAAAGAAGAGTGTTCTACATAGATGTAGGTAATATGCCTACTAATAAAGCAATGGGTTTTATTGAAAGAATTAAAAATGAAATTCATCAAAGAAGAATACCTAATAGAACAGGTGGCGGATCAAATATTATGGATGCCGCCTACAATCCTTTATCAATGATGGAAGATTATTTCTTTGCTCAAACGGCAGAAGGTAGAGGATCAAAAGTTGAAACATTACCAGGTGGACAAAACCTAGGTGACATTGACGACTTAAAATACTTTAATAATAAATTATTAAAAGGCTTAAGAGTACCATCTGCGTACTTGCCTTCAACGCCAGAAGATCAATCATCTGGATTCTCAGATGGTAGAGTGGGAACAGCATACATACAAGAATTTAGATTTACTAAATTCTGTAAAAGATTACAGAACATGATATCTCCTTCTTTTGATAAGGAATTTAAAATGTTCTTAAAACATAGAGGAATCGAAGTTGATTCTGGAATGTTTGAATTAAAATTTAACGAACCACAAAACTTTGGTAAGTATCGTCAAATCGAATTAGATTCACAACTTGTAAACATATTCAATCAAATTCAAGAAATACCATATATGTCAAAAAGATTTGCTATGAAAAGGTTCTTGAAATTAGATGAAGAAGAAATATACGAAAATGAGAAATTGTGGGCTGAAGAGAATAAAGCTCAAGTCGGAACTACAACTGCACCAGGCGGCGGCGCCGGTGGTGGAGTTGGCTTAGGTTCGGTTGGTGCATCTCCAATGCCACAATCACCAGTACCAGATGATGGAATAGATTCTGGCACAGGTGGTGAAGAGTCTCCATTAGGAGGTGCCCAAGCTGGCAACACTGGTGCGGGATCAACAGGCGGTGATACAGGTACAGGTGGAACGCCACCTCCAGTAACACCAGGAACATAAAAAAGGAAAGACGAAAATGGCACAAGGTAAAGTAAAGTGGTTCAATCCAAAAAATGGATATGGATTTATTACACCAGATGAAGGTGGAAGTGATATATTTGTTCATGCTTCTGAATTAAAGAAAGCAGGGATCACAAAAGTAACTATAGGCGAAGCAGTCGAATATACAGTCGGTGATTTCAAAGGCAAGCCAGTGGCACAAGATATTACGTCACATGGTGCACCAGCTGATGCGTCAGCTGAAACTTCAAACGTACAGTAAAATATATAAATAGTTTTGTTATGAGATATCATCAGTTAACAGAAAACTATTTTCCAGAGGAAGACGAGTTCCATAAAGCTAGTCGTAAAGACAGCAGAAAGACTCGTCTAACTTTGAAACATCTAAATAAATTGCGAAGAGTGAGAGATATTAGAAAAGCAGATCAAGAAGAAAATTCTGATTTTGTTTCTAAAATGTATGCTCCACCACCAGCAATGTAGTTCTGTACTTACAGAATGTTAAACATACATTATTAAATAGACAGTAGCTAGATTACTACACACAAGAAGCACACACTCTAAAAATTTAGCATCAAATTATCATAAAAATAGCAGTTATCTGTTCTTGCGAGGAAAATCGCCTCAAAATAGCCTGATAATCTCACGAATTATCCACAATTATGTAAATATAACTATTAAATCGAATATATTCGCGGATTAGGAGATCGTCATGACACAATTTAGATCAAAATTAGAACAAGTCCTTGAATATCTTGTAAACAACGAGTCAGAGAAAGCTCAAGAAATGCTTCATGACGTAATCGTTGAAAAAGCAAGAGGTATTCATGAGGAAATCGTAGGGGCACAAGACGCCGCTATCGAAAACGAACTAGTTGACGAAACATCAAACGAATCAGCAGATGCAGTAGCAGAAGCACCAAAAGACAAAGACAAAGAAGACAAGATGAAAGAATCATCTGAAGAGTCTGAAGATGATAAAGTCGAAGAAAAAATTGGTGGCTATGGCGATCAAGAAGCTGATCTAAAATCAGATGTTGAGAAAGCTAAAGAGGCTATTGAAGCCAATGCAGAAGAAATCGAACAAGAAGAAACTAACGAAGCCGATGATGACATGGAAGATAATGATGGCGCTATGGGTGAGTTAGAAGCTCCAGAAGGTGATGCTGAAGAAGGCAAAGCTGAAGAAATGGAAGATAAAATTGATGATTTAGAAGATTCATTAGAAGAGTTAAAAGCCGAGTTTGAAAAAATGATCGGTGGCGACTCAGATGATGACGAAGCATCAGATGATATGCCAGGTGAAGAAATGGCTGATGAGGCAACTGAAACAATACCACAATCAGTATTACCAGAAGGCAAAAAAGACAAAGACGACAAAATGGAAGAAGCGCCAAAAGATAAAGCTAAAGAAGATAAAATGGACGAAGCAACTTCAATGACACCAGTATCAACACCATCAAACAATGATGATGCTGATAATAAGTCATCAGTTGTAGCGGACAAAAACGACATGGGCGGTACAAGTGAAAATATCGTAAGCGGTAAAGAAGATACAAAACCATCTTCACCAGCTGTAAAAGATATGAGCACAGGTAACGTAAATGTTGCAGGTAATAAAAAAGCACCAGCACCGAAGCCACACGCGGCACCAAAAGTAGCAAGTGAAAAGGCAAATCCGGTAGTAGGTGGTTAATTACCATTTAACAGTTTAGCTTTTTATTGGAGACACACATTATGATGCAACCGTTATTAGAGACACTAACATTCGACCAAGCACATCTTCAAGTTTTAAATGAAGGTGAAGGTAAAGACCTACATATGAAAGGTATCTTTATCCAGGGCGGTGTTAAAAACCAAAATGAAAGAGTATATCCAGTTGAACAAATTGGAGCGGCTGTAGGATCAGTTAAGAAAAGACTTGATTCAGGTCTATCAGTTTTGGGAGAAGCAGACCACCCCGAGTCACTTACAGTGAACTTAGAGAGGGTATCACATATGATCACAGATATGTGGATGGATGGTCCAAATGGAGTTGGAAAATTAAAAATATTGCCAACACCCATGGGTAAGATTTGTGAAACTCTATTGAAGCATGGTACTAAACTTGGTGTATCATCAAGAGGTACCGGCAATGTCAATGAAGCAGGTAACGTATCAGACTTCGACATTGTAACAGTGGATATTGTGGCTCAACCGTCAGCACCGGATGCCTATCCAAAAGCAATCTATGAAGGCTTATGGAATATGAAAGGTGCTAACAAATTATATGGTAGAGCTCAAGATGCCATTAATGATAAAAAGGCTAACAAGTATCTCGCAGAAGAGATCGTTAAACTTATAAACGAGCTAAAAAGGTAAGGAGAATACCCAATGGCAACAGAAATAAAAGACATTTTTACAGGCGTTGAACTACCTGAAGAAGTTTCTTCACAGGTTAGTGAAGCTTGGGAATCAAAATTGTCAGAAGCCAGAGAGGACATTACTGCCGAATTGCGTGAGGAGTTTGCCCAAAGATACGAAAACGACAAAGCTCAGATCGTAGAAGCTATGGACAAAATGCTTACAGACAAGATCACTACTGAAATGAAAGAGTTTGCTGAAGATAAAGCGGCTTTAGTTTCAGAAAGAGTAGCATACAAAGAAAATGTAGCAAAGCATACAGCAATGCTAGAAAAATTTGTAAGTGAAATGCTTGTCAAAGAAGTTAAAGAGCTTCATGCAGATAGAGATGGCTTGAAAGAAAACTTTGCGAAGTTAGAAGATTTTGTTGTTAAACAATTAAGTAAAGAACTTAATGAGTTTAATGAAGACAAACAAGCTCTTGTAGATCATAAAGTTAAAATGGTAGCAGAAGGCAAGAAAATAATCGAAGATGCTAAATCTAGATTTATTTCTAAAGCGGCTGGTATCGTTGAAACAGCAATTGATAAAACTTTAAGATCAGAAATTACAGATCTAAAAGAAGATATCAAAGTTGCAAGAGAAAATAACTTCGGAAGAAAAGTATTTGAAGCTTTCGCAGGTGAATATATGTCTTCGCATTTAGCGGAAGACACGGAAATTCGTAAGTTACAAAGCGAACTTACTGATCAGCATAATGTCGCACAAAAGCTAGAAGACACTATCGCTGAAAAAGACGAAGCTTTAAAAGTAGTAGAAACTAAAATTAAGATTGCTGAAGACAAAGTTAACAGAAGCAATGTTTTAAGTGAATTAACTGCTCCACTTAATAAAGAGAAGCGTCAAATTATGTTAGAATTACTAGAGTCTGTAAAGACTGAAAACTTACAAAGACAGTTTTCAAAATATCTACCAGCTGTTCTTAAAGAAGAGAAAATAGCTGATGATAAAACTGTTATTACGGAAGTTACAGGCGACAGAGTCTCACCAGACACAGCAGACACACCAGTAAGCACTGACATTATTAAAATTAAACAACTAGCAGGTCTAAGGAGTTAATATAATGACTGACAATACAATGATCACTGAAAATTGGAAAGACACAAAGTCAGCTCTTTGCGAAGGCTTAGAAGGTCAGAAAAAAGAGACTATGTCAGTAGTTCTTGAAAATGCTAAAAACTACTTGGCAGAGACGGCTACAGCAGGTGCGACAGGTGCCGGTAACGTAGCGGCTTTGAATAAAGTTATACTTCCAGTAATTAGACGTGTGATGCCTACAGTTATTGCGAACGAGATCATCGGTGTACAACCAATGACCGGTCCAGTAGGTCAAATTCACACATTAAGAGTAAGATATGCGGACTCAGCCGCTGGCGTAACAGCAGGTTCTGAGGCACTTTCACCATTTGAAATTGCAAGAGCATATTCAGGTAACGAAACAGAAAGTACACCAAAAGGTGATTCAACATCATCTAAAGAAGGTGTTCCAGGAAACAGAATGTCAATTCAAGTGTTAAAACAAACTGTTGAAGCGAAAACAAGAAAGCTATCAGCAAGATGGACATTTGAATCAGCACAAGATGCCAACGCAATGCACGGCATTGATGTTGAAGCAGAAATCATGGCGGCACTAGCACAAGAAATTACAGCTGAAATTGACCAAGAAATTATTGGTTCACTATCAGCTTTAGGTTCGAATGGTGGTACACCAAGAGTAACATACGATCAAAACGCAACGAAAACTGGTAGACAACCAGCATTCGTAGGTGATGAACACGCGGCTTTGGCTGTTTTAATTAACAGAGAAGCTAACTTGATTGCACAAAGAACAAGAAGAGGCGCGGCAAACTATGCTGTTATGTCTCCTTTTGCTCTTACAATTCTTCAATCAGCTACAACTTCAGCGTTCGCAAGAACAACTGAAGGTACGTTTGAAGCTCCAACTAACACTAAATTTGTTGGTACACTTAACGGTGCAATGAGAGTATACGTGAACTCATACGCAGGTGACTCAGAAAATATCTTAATTGGATATAAAGGTCCAGGCGAAGTAGATGCACCAGCATTTTACTGCCCGTACATTCCATTAATGTCATCAGGCGTTGTAATTGATCCAGCTACTTTTGAGCCAGTAGTTTCTTTCATGACTAGATACGGTTATGTAGAGTTAACAAATACTGCGTCATCATTAGGTAATGCACAAGACTACTTGTCAACAATTGGTTTGACAAACGTTGCATTTGTGTAATAGCTACAATTACAGTTTTTAAAACTATTGAAAAGCCCGGTTATGCCGGGCTTTTCTCTTTTATGCTAAATAATAACTATAAACAGTAAGAGAGTTATTAATGGCAGACGCATATATTAAATCAGAAGATCTGGTAATTTCGGGCAACCTTACAGTACAAGGTAGTACTGATCTTACTAACCTAGTTACAACATCATCAACAGATTTAGAAACAGTTGATCGTTTATTAACGATTAACAAAGGTCAGGCATTAGCATCAAATTCAGCAGGTATTGAAATTGATAACTCAGGTTCCATAGCCGCAACACTTGGATATTCAACAGCAGGTGGTTGGAGTTTTGAAGATAAAAAGATCACTACACAAGGTATTATATATGCAAGTGGTTTTGCACATCATGGTGGCGGAACTGCAACTTACACAGGACAGATTACAGATTTATCAAATCATAATACAGGTTCATTAGCAGAAGGTAGCAACTTATACTTTACAGATGCTAGAGCTCAAGCAAGTGCCTTAACAGCAATGTCAACAGCATCAATTGATGATATTGGTGATGTAAATTTACCAACAGACTTATCAACAATAACAAACAATGCCGCTTTGACTTGGGACGCAGGCAACCAAGAATGGGTACCATATTATATTACAGGACACGTTTCAACAACAACACTAACAGAAGGTTCAAACTTATATTACACACAAGGAAGATTTGATACTGCTTTTGGAAATAAAAACACAGACAACTTAAACGAAGGTACAACAAATTTATACTATACCGATGCAAGAGCAGATGCAAGAATAGGTCTCGCATCAATAAATGATTTATCTGATGTCACAA